>ENA-UPTF01000102-UPTF01000102.1-marine-metagenome-genome-assembly--contig:-NODE-102-length-57430-cov-3.312242_pt1 | contig 57430 bp, 60 predicted proteins | sample MGYA00238166_ERZ767019 | MGnify/ENA primary metagenome ERZ767019 (study PRJEB28930, sample SAMN06266391) | marine metagenome | isolation source: Sea water from 250 m depth | place: Atlantic Ocean | study... | reverse complement strand
ATCCCTCGACGAAGAATGGCACCGCCGGTGCCGGACATGATTTGCGCGTTAGTGCTTGGTTTGTTCGCAGCTTGCTGCGTCTCTTGGTGGACGACACGTGTGACCAGCTTCGGCTCGCACTGGTTTGGCCTAAGGAATGGTTGGGACTAGGACTAGAAGTTCACGGCGTGCCATCACGATACGGCGATGTCTCGTGGGCTGTGCGCTGGCACGGTGATCGGCCGGCCGTGTTATGGGAGGTCGATGGTGGTCCGCTAGATCTCAAAGTCCAAGTTCCCGGCCTCGATCCGCAATTCCAAGGTGAAGGTTGCGTTGGCGAACAACTCTTGAGTCCTGTCCGCAATGGAAGCGAAATGTACGACCCTCTTGACGCTGATCCCGAGCCGCCAGTTTCGGGAACATTTAGTTGAAGATGGGTCACAGCGGCTTCATCAATAGACGGCTACCGTTCGGTCATGGCCGATCGCGCCCCACCTAATCTTGACCAAGAACGGCGCTACTGGGAACAGGGCGATTCGGTAGTGGTGGGTATCGATGAGGTAGGTAAAGGGGCTTGGGCCGGACCCTTGACTATCGGCGCGGTTGTTCTACCAGCAGCTGGGAGAGTTAACGGAATCAGAGATTCGAAGATGCTCACAGCGAAAGTTCGTGAGGAACTTTTTGGTCGGATCGACAACTGGGCCCGGTGCTGGTCGGTTGGTCACGCCAGTGCTCGAGAGTGCGACGAATTAGGAATGTCGGACGCACAGCGGCTCGCTACTCGAAGGGCCCTTGATGAGCTGCCATTGGCTGCGGATCGAGTGCTACTTGACGGCAACTGGAATTATGTTGACTGGGCACCCAGTGCCAGCATCGTAAAAGGTGACCAGACATGCCTTTCGATAGCGGCAGCTTCAGTTATGGCGAAGGTCGTCCGGGACCAACTCATGTCCGTGGCTTCGAACGATTTTCCTGCCTACATGTTTGAGAACAACAAAGGATACCCAGCGCCTCAGCACCGGATCGCCTTGGCTGGATACGGGCCGTGCGTAATACACAGAAAAAGTTGGGCGTTTATGGACGACATGATGTGGAGCAATTATGAACGCTACGATCGGGCTCAGATCGATCAAGGGTCTCTCTTCGCTGCATGAATACGGTAAATGAAGCACAGCGTGAGTACTGGCGCACACGCCGGGCCTGGGTAGAGCAGCAAGAACAGATGGACCTTCAGTTGGGTGTGTTTGGTGTAGCGGCGATGGATGCCCTGCAAGAGATTCCCAACATGGACGTCCTAGATGTTGGTTGTGGCTGTGGTCACACCACGCAGCAACTGAAAGACCGAGTGGGGGAGGGACGTGTCGTTGGAGTTGACATTAGCGACCAACTTCTTGACGCAGCTCGACGTCGAAACCGAGGAGAGGTTGAATTCCTGGAGGCGGACGCCCAGGTTGACCCTCTTCAAGGTCCATATGACATCATTTTCTCTCGTTTCGGAGTGATGTTCTTTGCAGACCCGGTTGCTGCTTTTCGCAATTTGAGAGCTGCTACTTCGGAGGCCGCAAAATTGAGCTTCGTCTGTTGGCAGGGACCAGAAAAAAATCCTTGGATCACAGTGCCGAATCGGGCGGCTATGTCGTTAGTGGAGCTACCTTCCCGTTCACCAGATGCACCTGACCCCTTTTCATTTGCGGATCCAGACAGAGTTACAGAGATTCTTCAACAGGCTGGGTGGATGAACGTTGATGTCGAAAGTTTCATCACAGAAGTAACACTTGGAGGTGGAGTGGATTACCGACTCGCCGCCCTTCACGCATATGAATTCAGTCCAGTAAAAGCAGTTGTTGACTCCAATTCGAGTCTGCAACCTGGGCCGGTTATTGACGCCATGCAAGCCGCCCTAAAACCGCATGAGGAAAACGGGATAGTTAAGCTTCCAGGAGCTGCTTGGGTCGTCACAGCGCGTGTTTAGCGCAGGTTTCGGCTAACGAACGGGCGCTTCTTAGTCGGATTTTTGAGTTCCGACCCGTATCTCCCTAAATGGGCTTGTGGTGTCAATACCAGGCTCCTTCGGTAGACCCAGTACACGTTCACCGACAATATTTCTCATTACCTCGTCGGATCCACCAGCAATGCGCATCGCGGGTTGGCCTAGTAGATACCCCGCCCACGAGAAGGTTCCCCATTCACCGGTGTCAGCGATCAAGCGAGCTTCCAGTACATCAGAGACAAAGTTGCAAGTTGCTTGCATTTGCCGGGTCAACCCCATCTTTGACAGTGACATCTCTGGCCCAGGAGTTTTCCCTGCTTTAAGAGCATCCATCGTCCGTTGATTCGACCATCCCAGAACTTTTCCATAAGTAAAAATGTTCATCAGTTGTTGACGACTGAGCGCATCTTCATTCAGTTCAAAGTGCTTCAACATGGCACTTAGTTTTGTATAACTACCCCCGGTGCCTCCGCTACCTGAGCCGATCGATGCGCGCTCGTTCATCAGAGTCGTAAGGGCTACACCCCACCCTTGGTTGACGTCACCCAGTCGATGCGTGTCAGGAATTCGAACATCAGTAAAGAAGACTTCATTGAAGTTTGCTCCACCGGTCATCTGCCGCAAGGGTTTCACTTCCACACCCGGGGCATGCATATCAACCATAAAACCAGTCAGTCCTTGATGCTTAGGGAGATCGAAATCTGAACGGGCTATGACTTCTCCTACATCGCTGTAGTGAGCTCCAGACGTCCAAACTTTCTGGCCGTTTAAGATCCATTCCTCTCCGTCTCGCTCGGCACGCATCTGTAAGCTCGCGAGGTCAGAGCCGGCCCCCGGTTCTGAGAACAGTTGGCAAGAAACTAGGTCTGCCCGGTACATCTTCGGCAAAAGATCAGCCACTACCTCAGGATTTCCATGAGCGAGAATGGTTGGTGCGACCATCCCTAAGCCGATCCCGAAAAAGCCACTGTCGGGTACTTCGTACTGGCTTTCCAAATTTGCCCAAACACGCTCGAACCTTCGAGGGTGGCCACCTCCACCAATTTCAGCTGGTCCCGAGATCCATCCGAAGCCAGCATCAAACTTCTTAGCGCGCCACTCCTTTGCACTAGCAAGGTCTCGTTGTTCTTTGTCGCGGTCCACTTCTTCGAACATTGCTGCGTTGTCTGGGCCTTCTCCCCAAACAAAAGCTTTCTGCTCAGCTTTACGCGACATGTTGGCCTCTAGAAAGGCAGAGGCCTCATTGGTGAATTGTTCTTCGGTCATCTCAGACATTGGAGATCTCCAGGGCGGTTCAGAAGTAGCAAATATATTCTCAACCTAGCCCCTAACACGGCTAATCTTCCTACTCATGGGTCAACCTGTCCGAGTTGCTGAAAAAATTTCTCCTACTAGCCCAGGAACAATTAGGTTCGAAACCAATCGTCCGCTAACAGGTATGGGGCATCGCTATTACCGCAGCGAAGCTGACGCGTTAAGTGATGAAGACCCTGCTGACGTTCTTGCTGCTCGACTATTTGCTCGAGGAGGGGTTGACTACCTTCACGTTCATGGGAACGTGGCAACTGTCGATCTTGCCAAGGGGTTCACGTCGGAAGGCATCGTTGAGATCATCACCGGCTTGTTTGCCCATTATGAGGCATAGATAGAGCAAATTGGAGCCAGAGTTTTAATCGAACATACGTTCGGTTAAAGTTGCAGGATGCAAAATGCGTCTGTCGGAGGTTCTTTAGGCAATGACATCCATCAGGTGGCTTCTCCGCTTGTTCTCGCTCGACACCGTACTTTTCCGGTCGTCGATGAATTGGCGGGTTTATTTACTGATAGAGGCATAAGGCAAGGATCTACGATCGAAGTCACGGGAGTTGCGTCGCTCAGTCTTGCGAGCGCTTTGACTATTTCCGTGTCTCGTTCTGGAAGCTGGGTAGGAGCTGTAGGTCTTCCGATGTTGGGTTCATCAGCAGCTTCCGATCTAGGAATCAAGTTTTCGAGGTGGGCGTTTATAGATCACCCTGGAGATCAAGTAGGAGCTGTCATCCAAGCCTTAATGGCAGGGGTTGACCTCATCTTGATTGGACCAGATATCAAGTTGCGTCCTGACCATGGGCGCAAAATTGTTGCATTGATGCGCGAAAGAGGTGCCTCGATTATCACTGTTGGGAGGGCAGCTCTTTGCAATTTACGTCCCGACCTTTGTCTCAGAGTCAGCCAGGCAGCCTGGTCAGGTATTGGGTGGGGACACGGACACTTACTCTCCAGGAAAATAGAGATAGAGGTAGTAGGTCGAGGCGCTGATTCCAATTTGCGTCGAGAACTTGTGTGGCTTCCCGATAAGGAAGGTCGCTTAAATACCGTTGATCAAAGCAATGAACCCGCCAATCTTTTACAGTCCGCTTGCCGAATGCAGAAAGTTTCGCCTGATATAGGCGAACAAGTGCTTCAGGCCAGTTAGTGAGTGTTCTAAGTGGTTCTGACAAATACTCGGACATTGGTTCTCATCATTCCCCATTGGCGAGTGATTGCTGCTGGTGCTGCTCATGACCACCTTGCTGCTGTTGTAAATAAGGACCGAGTTGTCGATGTAACACCGGATGGTGCTGAATTTGGAATAACACCGGGAACCCCTCGGCGAGAAGCTCAGAAACTTTGTGCAGATTTAAAAATTATTGATGATGATGAAGAGCGCAATGTCAGAAAATTTAATTCTGTTGTTGCGTCACTTGAGTCAGTGACCCCTCGTATTGAAATTACAACTGGTGGTTGGTGCTCTTTCCCAACTCGAGGCCCATCGCGCTACTTCGGTGGTGACCAAGCTCTTGCCCGGGTCGTCGCGGAGCGGACGTTAAAAGCATTATCCGCAACACTTAAAACAACTGAAGTACCTAGTGTCTTTCAACCGCGAATTGGGGTGGCTGATAGCCGTTTCGCCGCAGTTTTGGCAGCTACCTCCGAAAGGTTTTCGCGTGTACAAGTTGTTGTGCCGGAAGGCAGCGCTGCATTTCTAGCGCCGTTTCCGGTTGATGTTTTGGCTAGTAAGTACTCGCCCTTACCTGAAGCTGAAGAGCTTGTTGATGTATTTCGCCGACTTGGTTTAAAGACCCTTGAGGATATTGGCTCCCTCCCGAGTGAAGAATTGTTGGCGCGATTTGGGTCGCCGGGCCTGCTAGCGCAGCAACTAGCTCAAGGAATAGATGGTAGAGCCTCGCTCCTACGTTCCATTTCAGATGTTGTTTCAGAAGAAAGCGAAATTAACCCTCCTGCTGATCATGTGGAAACAGCCGTGTTTGTAGCGAAAGCATTGGCTGACCGCATTCATCAACATTTAGCGATTGAGGGATCGGTCTGTGTGCGCATTCTGATTGAGGTGGAATCCGAACACGGTGACGTTTCTAGCCGGTTGTGGCGCCATGAACACCGGTTCACACCGGCCGGTATAACCGACAGAGTTCGTTGGCAGCTAGAAGGATGGTACCGATCAGAAAATCCGCCTACCGGGCCGTTGTCTTTGGTGCGGTTAACAGTTGATGAGACAGTTCCAGATAGTGGCCAACAGTTAGGTTTTTGGGGCGAAAAGATAGTAAATGATGAACTCGCTATGCGATCTTTTGTGCGCATTCAAGGACTGTTGGGGCCAGACTCGGTGACCGTGGTTCAACGAGGGGGAGGCCGGCGGCTAGTAGATATTGAACAGCGAGTTCCATTAGTAGCTACGAGACTTGATCCTGATCAAGTAATGACGTTGCCTGAGTCAACGACTGCGCCATGGCCAGGCCGATTACCTGCTCCACTACCTCTCGCTGTTCTGCCTCAAGCTCAGCAACTAGAGGTAACGGACGGCAATGGTCGTCGTGTAGGAGTGAATGGGCGTGGTCAGGTGGAAGCAGATCCAGTCCGTATTCAGAGTGACTCTTTAGGGTCACATCTGATTATTGGGTGGGGAGGCCCATGGCTTCTTGACGAGAAATGGTGGGACCCTGCCATGAAAAGTCGCCAAGCAAGATTCCAGTTTTTACTTGCGGACGGGACATCTCACCTTTGCGTCATTGAGAATGGTGAATGGTGGCTTGAGGCGTCTTATGAATAAACAAAATGTGCTGTGGCAGCCTTTGGAACTGATTCATCGACCGTTCGTGGACCAGTGCCAGGGTTCACTTGGCAGATTACGGAATCCGTATTGTGAAGCGTTGCGTTTCAACCACCTGTAACCGGACGTGTTGCTCCAAAGGGCCCGCCCGTTTTGTGTGAAGTCCACCGCTAGACCCCGCTCATGCATCGAAGCGCCCGGTCGGGCAGTTGGAGGACGACACTGGTAGGAGGGTTTGCGATAAATGGCATAGTTGCTCGTGCCACAATGTGCTCGTCGTAAATTGATCTGAGACTGCGAACTTCGGTAGCCCCCACCACCGAGTCTGATGCCATCTCGTGAAGCGTGTTTTAACAGGGCCAGTAGTTTGTCGGCGATCGATTCGTGTACCCGAATGCCCCAGACTGTCATTAGCTCCGACTTGTCAAAATTGGTTGACGTTGGGGCATCGGCGATGCCTAGTAGGCGTCGTTGCCGTGCTTCTTCGGCTTCTCTTCGCTTTCGTTCAGCTTCTCTGCGAAGACGTTCCTCTTCGGCTCGTTTCGCCTTTTCCGCCTTAACTACTCTGGCTAAATTGTTTTGTTCGCTTTCTATTTTCTTGGCCATCTCGGCGTCAAGTTCAGCTAAAGCTGCAGCTTCGTACAGTCGGGCTTCCAGCCGACTTTCTGCTTCAAAGACAATTTGAGCCTGTAGGCCGACCGCATCCAACAGCTGTTCGAGTTGAATCTCGGCCTCGGTGCGTAACAACTCCCTTTGGGTCACCGCTTCATTCAGTGCCTTCGTTGCAACTGCGGTATCTACTTGGAGGGCGCGAAGTTCGTCAGACGTGTTGTTTATGTCGCCGAACGCAGCTCCGATGAGGGTTTGCACACGGGCCGCTTTGTAGATGTCTCCGGTTCTCGCTAATCCAAACGACCCCTCTACTGTTGAATCGCGACCTATGTAAGTCTGCAACGCCAGGTCATTAACTCGACCGCTTAACGTCGTTTGTTGATCAGCGAGCTCATCCGATTTTCGTTCGGCCGCGGATACTGCCAGAACGGCTCCCTCTAATGCTTGTTCCGCTTGAGTTAAGTCATCTCGCTGCTCGGCGACAAGCAATTCGAGATCAGATAGTGCTTGTTCAACTTCGGCTACGTTCGCCGTAGCGGTATCGACGATTCGGGCTTGATTCAGAACCTCCTGTTGGAAGGTGTCACGTTCGTTGCGGAGCTGAGTGACTTGCTGCTGCAAAGCAGCTTTCTCCTTGCGTAATTGAGCGCTGCTCTTACCGGCGCTACTTGCCGAAGGGATAGCAAGGAACGTACCCATAAGTAACACGATGGTCGCCACAGCAGTGAATCGGCGTGAACGTGACAGGTCGATTTTCCTTTACTTGTCGTTGTGATCAAAGGTACCGACCAGCGCGACACTTTGGGTATCGCCCTAACTAAATCGTTTCGTCAACCACGGTGTTGGCGAGGATTCCAACTGCTGGAATCTCGAATTCGATGACGTCACCGTCGGTTAACCAAACTTGAGGCTCCATAGACCCACCGGTTCCTTCAGGGGAACCGGTGGCAATGATGTCGCCAGGCTCAAGGGGCATTATCTGTGACATGTATGAAATGAGTTCTTGGACGCTAAAGATCATTTCGTCCACTCCGGCGTTTTGACGTTGCTCCCCGTTGACGCGAGTGATTACCGAAAGATCTGAAGGTTCAGGGATTTGATCACTTGTCACAATCCAGGGACCACAAGAACCTGAGTGAAAGAAGTTTTTTCCTGCGGCGACTCCGTGGCGCTGCCAATCTCGCACCGAGCCATCGTTCAAGATCGTGTACCCAGCAACGTGGTCAAGGGCCGCAGATTCAGAAATGTGTCTCCCTGGTCGCCCGATTATCACTGCGAGTTCAACTTCATAATCCAACTGAACCGATGCGATGGGGCGGATCAGTTGACCGTTATGGGGAACTAAAGAGCCCGGCGGTTTGTTGAAATAAACGGGCTGTTTCGGTGGCTTTACTTCACCGCCCAATGGGTACTTCTTGTGGTAATTCAGACCAGCACACAAGACGCGACGTTGGTTCGGTACAGGAATGTCGAATGAAATCGACTCCCAGGAATGATCAGGTGCAACATCTTCGAAGGCTCGTACGTGGTCAGGATCACTCAAGGCTGAATTCAAATCAGGGAAACTTGTCCGATGACTCAAATCCACGACCCCGTCATCGGTGGCAATTCCGAATCGGGACTCCTGGTTGAGAGTAAAACTAAGAAGACGCACGGATATGACCCTACATATGTACAACGCTGCTTCGTCGTTTGGTTAGCTTTCAGGCAATGAATCCGAAGGCCGTAATCTTTGATGTCGGTGGAGTTCTTTTGGAGTCTCCGTTTTTAGCTGCTTTGCGGTGGGCTGAAGAGTGGGATATCCCGCTCACCGTGCTTGCGGAGGTCTTCGGAGACTACGCACGAACAGTTGAACCTGGTGAAGACCCACCGACATGGCATGAAGTTGAATGTGGCCGTGTCGAGCTTTCAGATTTCGTTGTCCAGATGCAAAAGACTTTTTTATCTGAGCTGCCCCCTGGCCACAAGGCAACGACAATGACTGCTGATGATTTCGACCCCTTTGCAGATGCGGAACCAATCGCTCCAATGCTCGAATTGGCCGATGAGATCCGGGCGAAAGGTATACGCACCGCAATTTTGACAAACAATGTAAGAGAATGGGGGCAATGGAGGGACCGACTACCTCTGCAATCTTTTGACTCTGTAGTCGATTCCTGCGAAGTAGGTATGAGAAAGCCTGACCCAGATATCTATGTGTTGGTATGTAGTCAACTGGGGCTAACTCCTAAAGACTGTCTCTTTCTCGACGACCATCCAGAAAACATTGGGGGCGCGTTAGCTGTAGGTCTGGACGCTTTGTTGGTCAGCGAGGATTTCGAAGCAGCGGTGGCCGAGGTGCGGTCGAGATTTAATCATCACTGACGAGCCTCACGGGCTCACCACCACCGTCGCGGATAGATCTTTCGGCTCGTTCGATGTCGGCGCCATGGATTACCCCCACCCAGCCCGGTAGTTCTAGGGGAACCTCGGGATTGTCTGGCCGCAAGATAAGACGAGCTTCTACATCAACCTTCCATTCACGCGTCAGAGTTGTCTTCTGCCCGCGAATTGCGACCAGATGAAGGCCAAGTTCGGTGGCAACTAGAACTGAACGCCTTCGACGGGCAAAGTGATCCCATCCTGCAAATACTGAAATAGCCAAAGGCAAGAGAGTGCCCCAAGAGGCAGCTAGGACGAACCCCAGAGCGCAGATAGCGGACCTCACTATTAGTTCTTTGCGTTGCAAGGGAGCTAAGGCAGGATCGCTGACGGCGAAACCAGAACGAACTTCAGTACCGAGAAGCCTTGTTAATAGAGCGGTATCGGCAAGAGAGCGGCGACTCACAAGGACTTCTTTCGTTGACGCTTGACACAATACGCGTCAACTAAATTTATGCAGCGCACACCATTGGCTTTCGATCGTGCCAATTGGACGCTGACTCGAGTTGACGGCCCAATTGCAACAGAGAAGACTCTCCGTGCATAGCTGCAACCAATTGGACTCCGATGGGCAAACCGTTGCTGCTTGTATGCATAGGTAGTGAAATGGCGGGTTGGCCCGTCACATTGAACTGAACTGTGAACAGAAGTAACTCACGTAGGCGTTGGGTCCCCAGTTCCCGATCGCGCAATTCTCCCAACTTGGGGGGCGGTTGGGCGATGACCGGCGTCAGAAGAAGATCAAACTTGGACCACCAGTCAGCCATTCGTCTTGAGTAAGAGTGAAACCATTCAACTGAAGCTAAATAGTCGGTCGCAGCGTATGTGCGACCTCGTTCTACGAGAGCTCTCGTGTCACCCTCCATATCCCCGACACCAAAACTTTTTCCTATAGCCTCACCTAGTTTGCTGACAGAGAACGCCTCGTTCGCGGCCATAACAATTCTGAAGTGGTGAAATAAGTCATCATCGAATAAGGGACCCGGGCTGCTGTCCTCGACCATATGGCCGAGGTCCTCAAGCAGCAATGCTGTCTTTTGGACAGCATCGATGCAGTCACTATGGATCGGACCCCAAGATGAGTCGGTAACGAAACCGATCTTCAATTGTCCCGGCGGTGTAGACAATGCCTCTTCAAAGGACAATTTAGGGGGTGGTGCCCAATACGGATCGCCTGGCCATGGTTTGGAAACTCCGTCTAATACCCGAGCAGTATCTCTGAGCGTCCTGGTGACGACACCATCGATGGCAGCCCCAGCCCAAGACTCTCCGAGTTTTGGACCGAAGGAAACACGACCTCGACTTGGTTTAAGCCCAACCAACCCGCATTCTGAGGCAGGGATGCGAATAGATCCGCCTCCATCATTCGCATGAGCTATTGGGACAATTCCTGCAGCTACCGCAGCAGCGGAACCACCGCTCGAACCGCCAGTTGAATGCTCCAAGTTCCAAGGATTCTTGCACGCTCCATGAGAGACAGGTTCAGTTGTAACTGTTCCACCAAATTCTGGCGTGTTGGTTCGACCGAAATTGATTAAACCTAAGTGATCAAACATCGTTGCCAGGTGCGTTGTGTGTTCGGCTCGATAGTCAGCATCGCGAAGAGCAACATTGCCGGCATGGTAGGGATCGCCTTCAGTCATGACTGTTAAGTCTTTTGTGAGAAAAGGCACCCCCCACAAAGTTGCCTCTTCAGGGGCTTTCTGATTGGACATCTTTTGTGCTTTGATGTGAGCTTGTTCGTCTAATCGATGAATAATCGCGTTTAGATGAGGGTTGAGCTCGTTGGCCCGAGCGATTGCATCTTGGAGAAGTTCGACAGGAGAGGCCTTGCCCTGTTGCACGAGATGTGCGAGGTCTACCCCGTCAGGGATTGCGTTTTGCATGAGTGAAAGGTACTCCGATCCAGCTCGCCTGTCTTGACTTCTATCGAACATATGTTCGATGATGTACGACATGGGCTTCAACAATCCTGCTATGCCATGGCGAGAGTTAGAGCGTCGACTTTCTGATCGACATTTCGACCTTACCGATGGTCCTCATGATGAAGCCAGAGGAATCTATGCCTCGAATGATGCATCCACTGAGAGATTTGTTGGATCCCAAAAAGGCCAACGAACTCGCGCGGTGGTTCCATATGCCGAATTGCACGCCCACTCTCATTTCAGCTTCCTTGATGGTGCTTCAAGTCCCGAAGAACTGGTCTTGGAAGCAGTTCGACTTGATCTAAGCGCTTTAGCTTTAACGGACCATGGAGGATTTTATGGGGTGGTGCGGTTTGCTGAATGTGCGCGAGAGGTAGGACTCCCTACAGTTTTTGGTGCTGAGCTCACGGTAGACGCTTGGCAGTCTGAAGAGACTTCAACGCTCAGGCCACAGGGCAGCAACTTTTCCCGTGTGGGTTCTGTTGACCCGGCCGGCAAACGACTCATTGTTCTAGCCCGTCACCCTGCAGGATATGCATCATTGTCAGCGCTTCTTTCGCGGAGTCAAATGGCTGGACAGAAGAATGCTCCCCGCATATCCACACCTGAGTTATTTGATGCTTTGGATTCTCATCGAGGAGATTGGGCTTTACTTACAGCTGGGCGTAGAGGTGCCGTCCCCACCGCACTTGAAGCGGAGGGTGTATTAGGAGCAAGAAGAGAACTTTGTCAAATAGTTGAAGCTGCTGGGAAGGAAAATGTTTTCGTTGAACTTTGGAATCATGGAGATCCTTCCGATGATTCCCGAAATGATCGTTTGGCAGATTTGGCAGCAGAACAAAAAGTTGGGCTGCTCTGTACTAATGGTGTTCATTACGCCGTCCCGTCTAAGCGTCGCTTAGCGAAAGCGATGGCAGCAATTCGTAGCCGTCGCTCCCTCGACGAGATAAACGGATGGCTTCCAGGCCATGGATCAGCTCATTTGCGGTCAGGTATCGAGCAACAACATTGGTTTTCTCATTACCCCGGTGTAGTTGAGACAGCGGCGGAGCTGGGACAAGAATGCGCTTTCGACCTAGCACTAGTTGCACCAAAACTTCCCCCATATCCATGTCCGGATGATCTAGATGAAATGTCGTACTTGCGGAGAGTCGTTTATGTCGGAGCGACAAGCCGTTACGGTGCTAGATCTGCTGAGAGGGTTGCTGGATCTTGGCAGCAGATAGCGCATGAACTTGAGGTAATTGAGAAACTCGGTTTCCCAGGTTATTTCCTTGTTGTTTGGGACATTGTTTCGTTTTGTCGTAGTCGTGACATTTTTTGTCAAGGACGAGGCTCCGCAGCTAATTCAGCAGTTTGTTATGCCCTAGGTATTACCAATGTTGATGCTGTTTCGCTCGGCTTGTTGTTTGAAAGATTTCTGTCGTCAGAACGAGACGGACCTCCTGATATAGACCTTGATATAGAGAGTGGAAGACGTGAGGAGGTCATCCAATATGTGTTTGACCGCTACGGCAGAGAGCACACAGCGCAGGTCGCCAATGTCATTACATACCGAACACGATCGGCAGTTCGTGACGCTGCTCGTGCTTTGGGTTATGACTCCGGCCAGCAAGATGCGTGGTCTAAGTCTCTTGAACGTCACCAACCAGTTAGTTCCCAACCAAAGGTCAGTGAACGAGATCAGAAAGCTGTGCCACCTGATGTTCTCCAATTAGCCTCAGAAATTGAGAGAACACCACGGCATTTAGGGATTCACTCAGGTGGGATGGTGATCTGTGACCGCCCCATAGTTGAGGTGTGCCCGGTTGAGTGGGCAAGAATGGCTGATCGGTCTGTTCTGCAATGGGATAAAGATGACTGCGCTTCAGTTGGGCTAGTGAAGTTTGACCTGCTTGGTCTAGGAATGTTGTCCGCGTTGCATGCGGCTGTGGACTTCATTGCCGAGACTCACCAAGTGGACCTAGATCTTGGCGCTTTACCTCAAGAAGATGAGGTCTACGAAATGTTGTGTCGAGCAGACTCAATCGGTGTATTTCAAGTGGAATCACGCGCACAAATGGCGACCCTTCCCAGGCTTCGCCCTCGTTGTTTTTACGATTTAGTTGTTGAAGTGGCACTTATCCGCCCAGGTCCTATTCAAGGTGGTTCTGTGCATCCATATATCCGCCGGCGTAACGGAGAGGAAGCAGTTACGTATCTACATCCTCTCCTCGAACCAGCTCTTTCTAAAACCTTGGGCGTTCCACTTTTCCAAGAACAACTCATGCAGATGGCAATTGATGTTGCAGGTTTTACATCTACAGAAGCTGATGAGTTACGTCAAGCGATGGGTTCTAAACGATCTCGAGAGCGGATGAACCGTCTCCGAGACCGACTGTATGAAGGCATGTCGCAACGAGGAATAGATGAAAAAGTTGCTGATCAGATTTGGGAGAAAATGGTCGCCTTCGCTAATTACGGCTTTCCGGAGAGTCACTCTGTTTCATTTGCACACCTTGTCTACGCCTCGTCGTGGATCAAATATCACTACCCAGCAGCTTTTTGTGCTGCGCTACTTAATTCCCAACCTATGGGTTTCTACTCACCACACTCGTTAGTCCAAGACGCGAGACGTCACGGAGTAAAGGTATTGACTCCGGACCTCAACGTTTCAGCGGACAAAGCGACACTTGAAACTTCTGATGAGTCGACAGGTGGCGTGGCGGTAAGGCTGGGTTTCTTATCTGTTAGAGGGTTCAGTGCAGATTTAGCGTTCGAAATTGCTGCTGGAGGACCCTATGAAGATCTGGAGCAACTATCGAGAAGCACAGCGGTGTCTCAGAAACAGTTGGAGGCTTTGGCCACTGCAGGTGCTTTTGAGTGTTTCGATCTTGGACGTCGTGAGGCATTGTGGGCTGTGGGAGCAATTTCTCAGTCACGTTCAGATCGCCTTCGCGGCATTGTTACCGGAGCTTTTGCGCCAGCGCTACCAGGAATGTCATTACAAGATGAGGCGATTTCTGACTTATGGGCCACGGGGATAGCTCCGGACGGGCACCCGACCAAATTCATAAGAAGAGAACTTAAAGACGAAGGAGTGTTAACTGCTGTTGATCTTTTGGATTGTGAACTTGGCAAGGTCAAGGTGGCGGGTGTGGTGACTCACCGGCAACGCCCAGCAACAGCATCAGGCACTGTTTTCATCAATCTCGAGGATGAGACTGGGCTGATCAACGTCATAGTCTCAAGTGGATGTTGGCTGCGCTTTCGCTCTGTTCTTCGTTCTGAGTCAGCGATCAAGGTGCATGGCAGGCTTGAACGACACGGACGTGTCACCAATGTTATTGCTGAGCGAATTGAGAGACTTGATATTGGATTAGCCGTAGCCAGTAGAGACTTCCGTTAGGGAAATTCGTAACTAACCAAGAGGTCGGCCAAATGGCCGTTGTTCCTGCCAGCTTTCTATGAATGCCTCGGCCTTATAACAAGCTGCCATAAATGAACCATCAGCGTGATTGGCTGTTTCCTCAAGTAACCCTGTAACAGTTGCACTAGTTGAAGAACGTAATTCATCTTGACTTGTTTCTTCGGGCGCCCACCACGCCAAAGTAGGTCCTATGCCGCTGAGAAAGTCGGCCGCAACTGGCGTGTTGTTTTTGCGCAAGATAGCAAGCGCCTTAGATGAGACCGCTGCTGCTGACGTCGCGATGATCGGGGTTTGTTTGACGCCTTGGGCGCCATCTCCTGACATTGCCCCTGGTTTGGAACCAACGAAGATTGCATCTACATCTGATTTCCATACAGCCCAAGCTTTTTCGACTGACCCCAATTGTTCAACGCAGTCAGCACCGGCATCTAGCCAAGCATCAGCCAGAGTGGCGCTGTCGAAGTTGCCAGAAACGCAGCCTTTTGCGGTAGAGATCCTTTTGACATTTCCGCCTTGATTCTCTATTTCACGAGCTAGAGCGATGCCCGCTTGGTTGAAACCTTCGATGGCGGCGTCCCACTGCCCACTTGGTTTTGCGAAGAAAGAGGCACATGTGACGGCTCCTAAAGCAAGTAGCTCATCTTCGAATACGACTCCATCACAGTCGTCCCTAACTACGGGGTTTCGCTTGTCGTGACGGAGGACCGGATCCAGCGACTCCCGATTAAGTCTGAGGCCCGGGCTAGTAAGGAATTGTTGAGATTCAAATTCGCTTGCTAACTCAGTGGCTAATGCGCTTACCGCAGTATCCGTATCCTCCGGGTCGACCTTGAGGCCGATGGTGGCTCCGCTTTTACGTTGCTCCGCCAGCGCGAAGACGTAGGTCTGATGGCGGACCAACATTTCGGCGTTACCAGGCGCAAGCTTGGCTCCGAGGCGACTGGGCCCAACGTAAGTTTCTGCGTCGGGTAAGTCGTAAATGACGAAACCTTTGACGGATTCAAGTTGCTTAGTTTCCACAGTTAAATTGTGCCACTTACGTCAAGTAATAAACACCGACTCCGCCTAAAGTCTGCGCGGCTAGTACCGGCTCGTAGTGAAAGCTGTCCGTGAAAGAGGAAGTCGATGCGATTCTCTGAAGCAATGATGATGGAAGAACGGGCAGATGGGCAGCTAGTAGCCAACTTTGATCGTTCATGGTGGGTCGTCAACGGACCTAACGGGGGCATCATCGTGGCCCTCTTGGTTCGAGCGGCGCAGTATTACCTCGGTAACGAGCGCTGTGTCCGAACTGTTACCACCCATTTCTTGGCTGCTCCGACGGAAGGAGCGGTTGAAATACAAGTAACAGTTGAGCGAGAAGGAAGAATTGCAGCCTTCGCGACAGTACGAATGACTCAAGAGGGCCGTCAGATAGCAACAGCATTAGTAGCGACAGCTGAGATGAAGATAGTTTCACATGAGTGGGAGCAACGAAATTTCCCCGACCTGCCCGCTATAGATGAGACCTGGGTTATGGCGAGCCAGTTGCCTGACGTTCCGTTGAGGAGTTGTTGGGAGCAACGTTGGGGCTTGGGAGTACCGGGGGTTCCTGAGACTTCGACCATTCCTGGCGGTTATGAAGCTGGAGGGTGGGTCCGACTATCCGAACCCGAACCATACGATGAAGCCCTTTTGGCGGCGATGTCTGATTCCTGGGTTCCAGCAGTCATGGTGCATTCTGGCCACGCTGTGCATACGCCTACTTTGGAGCTAACAGTTCAATTTCGGACTGACCCAAGAAATATTGATCTGAGCAGTGAGAGTTATTGTGCCGCTGTTTTTAGGCAGTTGTCTGGCAGTGAGGGATTCATAGACGAAACAGGCGAGATCTGGTCACCGGATGGTCAACTATTGGTTCTTTCTCGTCAAATTGGAGTTGTGTTGCCGCGACCAGATGACACGATCGGTCAATGGGAGTTTGTTCGCTCTTAGTCTCTTGATGATTCGTGCGTTAGCGTCCGAGACGTGATCCGATGGTTGATTCCCGCCTTGCTTGTGCCCATGCTGATAGCAGGGGCTTGTCGTGGTGGCCAAAGTGATTCATCAGTGGAACACGTGGGTGAAACAATTACTGAATCAGTTGTTTCTGGGAAGGCCCTGGACCCCTTCGAATTAACTGAGTCTGATCCGGCGGTTGGCCAACTAGCTCCGTCAGCGTTCGGAGTGGACCTGTTGACAGGGGAAACGGTTCAAATCACTCCTGTCGGTCGCCCACTGGTTGTCGTGTTCTTCGCCCACTGGTGTCCGCACTGTCAGCGTGAGGTGGCCACTCTTACCGAATGGTTAATGGCAAATAAGTTGCCGACAAACGTTGATCTGATTGCAGTATCGACTTTCGAGGCTCCTGAACGTGGGAATCATCCTCCGGAAAAATGGTTGAGTGAGCAGGGCTGGAAACATCCGGTTGTTGCTGACACGTCGTCCCTAGCAATCGCAAATGCGTTCGGCGCGATGTCAGTGCCTTATTTCGTATTCTTAGAGGCCGATGGAACAGTTGCATTTCGAATGAGCGGGAACCTGGGTCCTGACCAACTTTCGGTTGCAATGAAACGCCTAGCAGGCACTTCGATTTAATCAATTAAACATCTAAACGAAAAGGAGGACCGTCTCGGGGTCCCCTAGGTGCCACCCTAGGGCTATGCCTCTTCTCCCTACCCCCCAGCGACCCTGGGGTCGCGGACACAGGGAAGGGCAGCGTTTTCGAGTTCGACGAACCGCTCGAGTACGCGACTTACTTGGACCTGACAACGTTGGCATCCGCCAAAGTCTTGTTGCATTGGGATTCAGTAGCTTCACAGCAGTTGTTGCCGGGGGACTGTTAGCCGCGATGACAGGAACTCTTGAGCGGTATCCCGGACTGCTTGTCCTCGTCCCAGCAGCAATTGGTATGCGGGGGAACATATTTGGTGCCTTGGGCAGTCGGTTAGCAACGTCGATTCATGCCGGTACCTTCCGAATGTCTCGCCGACCTGAAACCTTGGTCATGCAAAATGTGCTGGCCTGCGGAATTCTGTCGCTCGTAACAGCTGTCGCGCTAGCAATTCTGACCAAAGTACTGTCGCCGATTTTTGGACTTGATTCGGTGGTAGCTGTTGCTGACCTATTAGTTCTGTCTAGCGTTGGTGCCTTACTTTCCTTCGCGGTTCTTATAGCTGTGACCCTCGTTTTGGCAGCTAGATCAGCGCAACGTGGCTGGGATCTAGATGATGTGAATGCCCCATTGGTGTCGGCAGTGGGGGACGTAGTGACGCTGCCGGCATTGCTTGTTGCGAGTCTGCTACTAGAAATAGATGCGCTAACAACAATTCTTGCTATTGCGGTACTTGTAGCAGCAGCTCTGAGTCTTTGGTGGGTCCGACGCACGGTGTTCACGCTCTTGCGACAAGTCTTGGTTGAGTCCCTGCCGATTTTGCTGGCTACCGGAATATTGTTGGTGATAGCGGGAGTGGTGATTGAGCACGAACTAGAGGCATTTGCCGCCAATAGAGCGATGCTGGTTCTAGTTCCGGCTTGCCTCGCGACTGCTGGCGCAATTGGCGGCATTCTTTCGGGCCGGCTTTCGTCCAAGTTTCACCTAGGCGTCATTGAGCCAACAGCAATTCCTGGCCGACCTGCCCGTAGGGACTTGGTCGCCGGTCTGGCCTTTGCTTTGCCCGTACTTGTCCTCAATGGTTTCTTGGCGCAACTAGCAAGTTCTTTGTTCGGTTTTGAATCCCCAGGTATGGCTTCGCTCGTTTGGATTTCAACTATTGGCGGATTGATTGCCACCTTAATTGCCGGCGCAATCGGATATTACGGAACTGCTCTAGCTGTTCGAGCCGGAGTAGACCCAGACACCTACGGAATACCGCTTGTAACCAGCTCGGTTGACCTCGGAGGTGCCGCAGCACTGGTTCTTACGATTGGTTGGATGGGTTTGTCATGAATAGTTCGGTAGATCAATCAGGGAGAGGTTTTGTGTCCCATCAATTTAATTTTGGTCCTGCACCTTGTTGTTATTGCCTAGCCTGTGAGATACGTCATGGATGACAAACCAAGGAATCTCAAAACTCTTCTGGCCGAGTCGAAAGACGCCTCGGAGTTAATGGTCGACCTTGCCTACGCGGCGCTGTATTTCGACGATGAAGGGATGGCTGAAGCTGTTCTCGGCCTTGAAGAGGAAATGTCTGATCTTGTGCACGAGATGCGGTCTCTAGCGATGCTCGCTGTTCGTCATCCACGCGAAGTGGATGGTATGAGTTCCGTTCTGCAAGTGGTGTCCTCAATTGAACAGATAGCAAATGCGGCGGTCGACATCGGCAAGATCGTTTTAAGGAACATTGGTATTCCGCGCGCCTTGGTGGTCGACCTAGCGGAAGCGGCGGAAGTTTCGCATCGACTTGTGGTGGCGGAGGGAAGCCACCTAGCGAATCGCCCCCTTTCCGATATGGAATTACCTGTCGTTGTAGGAATGCGGGTGGTCGCGATACAACGAGGAAGACGTTGGCTTACAGATGTCGGTGGCGACGAGGTTGTTGAGGCCGGTGATGCGTTATTTATGAGAGGCGAACCTGCTGGCATTGTTCGACTTCGAGAATTGGCTGCAGCGCAGCCATGGGTACCTCCAGAAGCTGACACTTCAAATCTTCTGACGGACCTTGATCGAGCCGTCGACACGCTTGTCGAAATGAAAAACATTTCAGAAACTGCCATTGGGTTGGCCTATTCGGCCTTAGTACTGCAGGACCTGTCGCTAGCTAGAGAAGTACGTGCTTTAGAGGAACGCTTAGATGAGATGAAGGTTTCTTTGCAGACTTGGGTCCTTCGAGCGGCGGCCGACGATGTTGACCCATCTCAGCTTCGAGGTTTACTCCACCTGGCTGAAGCAGCTGAAGATATTGGCGATCAAGCACTGCAAATAGTTTCTTTAGTTCTTGATCAAGAAGACGTACATCCAGTGCTGGCACTTGCACTGGGTGACACCGACGACGTCGTCGTTCAGGTACCAGTTGCGCCAGGATCGAGTGCTGATGATGCAACGTTAGGATCGCTGGGACTAGCGGTGGATCCGGGTTACCACGTTCTCGCAGTGCGTCGAGCCTCTCGCTACATATACAACCCAAGAAAGACGGTGACTCTAAGAGCCGGCGATGAACTGCTTGCTTCTGGCCCCGAAGAAGGTAGAGAACGATTAGCTGCCTTGTGCGGTTATGCGATGGCCGTCGATGAAGAAACAGGGATGGTAGACCTCACACCTGCCAACTAAAATCAAGCTCTTTATATGCACGTCTGACGTGAACGGATTGCTAGCTTGGCTCTGATGTCGCTGTCGATCCTTACTGTTCACGCGCACCCCGACGACGAGTCGTCGAAAGGCCCGGGGACTGTCAACCTGTACGCCTCTCAAGGCATCCGAACGACATTGGTTTGCTGCACCGGCGGAGAAGAAGGAGACATACTTAACCCAGCGATGGAACGCCAAGAAATAAAAGAAGAATTGGCGTCCGTTCGTCTTGCCGAACTTGACTCAGCAGCAGCAATTATTGGCTATGACGAAGTCGTCATGCTTGGTTACCGAGATTCAGGTATGCCAGATAGTGAAGCTAATGACAACCCAGAAGCTTTCGCTAACGCTGATTTAGACACCGCAGTGGGAAAGCTTGTGGCAGTGATCCGTCGCGTGCGACCCCAGGTCATGATGACGTACCCAGAAGTCCAGAATCGCTACCCGCATCCAGATCATCTCCAAGTTACGGCTATCAGCATCCCGGCCTTTGAGCGAGCAGGGGACCCCGACTGGTATCCGGAAGCGGGGGAACCCTTTGAGCCCGTAAAGCTCTACGCCCCTATATGGTCACGGCAAAGACTGTTACTGACCCACCAAGCCTTTCTTGATCGCGGACTTGACTCGCCGTATGACGAAAAGTGGTTATCGGGTAGAGATAGAGATGATCGGATTAGCGCGATGATTCCCGTCGACAACGCTGTAAGAAGAAAGGCCCTGTTAGCTCACGCCACACAGGTTGATCCTAAATCTCCTTTTTGGTTCGGTTTGCCCGACGAAGTTCAAGATGCCATTCATCCATTTGAGGAGTACATGCTGCTTCGGTCGAAAGTTCCTACTGAGGCACTTGAAGACGACTTGTTTGCGGGATTGCGTGACCTGGATGGAGTTGAGGAGTGATGCAGTTCCTGAGTGAGCAATTCGTCGCTGAGTGGGTCGCTGCCGAACATCCAGCGTGCGGCGACGTTTCAGGGCTGGTTGTCGCCAAGATTGATGGAGCTCCACAAGGCAAAGTAGCGGTTTCGGTTGAGTTCAGCGACGGAGTCGTCGCTAATGCTTATTTGGGTTCTGGTCGCGGTCGTGATCTGGAACTAACGATGCCGTACGAGCTAGCTTCACAGTTATTTTGCCGTCAAGCTGACCCTGCTGCTGAGTACATGAAAGGCCGACTCAAAATGAGCGGAGATATGAGTATGTGGCTTGACTTGTTGCCGGTTTGGCAAGCAAGAATGAAAGACGTGGAGCCGTCTCCGCTTTTAGAGCAAACAACCATTTAACTTTGGTTACAGCAACGCCGTTGCTTGACTCACATGCGTTGAATAATCGTCCCGGTTCCCAGTCCACCACCACAGCACATAGTCACCAGCCCGAATTCTTTGTCAGCGCGATGCAACTCGTGGAGTGCTTTAGTCATCAGAATTGATCCAGTGCCTCCAAGTGGGTGACCTAACGCAATCGCACCGCCGTTTGGGTTGACAGAATCCATATCAGGATTCATTTCGCGAGCCCAAGCTAGAACCACTGAAGCGAACGCCTCGTTTATCTCGACGACGTCGATGTCATCCATTGCCATCTTGTTGCGTTCTAGTAAGTGATGAGTGGCTTCTATAGGTCCCGTCAGCATCAAGACAGGGTCGCTTCCTACCAGGCAAGTGTCGATGATGCGACCGAGCGGCTTGAGTCCCTGTTCTTCGGCTTTCTCGGCAGTCATCATTAACACTGCGCCGCTCCCGTCGCTTATTTGCGAGGAGGCACCTGCTGTATGTACGCCATCGTCCATTACTGGACTCAACTGAGATAGCGCTTCGAGCGTCGTTGGTCGAATGCCGCCGTCTCTTGCAACTCGCTGCCGCTCTCCGGTAGCGGTTCCGTCATCAGCTAGTACGGGCACGTCCACTTCGACAATCTGAGTGGCGAACCGATCTTCATCCCAAGCTCTGGCAGCATTCTGTTGGCTCCGAAGACCGAACTCATCACATTCGTCGCGTGTGATGTTCCACTTCTTAGCCAATAACTCGGCACCTTGGAACTGCGTGGTGTATTCGTAGTGTTCCTTGTAGCGCGGTGTTGCGGTGAGCTGGCCCTTCTTATAGGAAGAACCCATTGGGTTCCGGGTCATTGATTCAACACCACAGCCAACGGCGCTATCGACAACCCCTGAAGCAACTAAGCCGTATGCCAACGAAATTGCTTGCTGACTAGAGCCGCATTGTGCGTCGACGGTCGTTGCCGCCACGTTCAATGGCATTCCGGCGCCAAGCCAAGCCGTTCGAGCGATATTCGCAGTTTGTTCGCCCGCTTGACTGACACATCCGCCCACTACTTGGCCAATAGTGGAAGGGTCGACCCCACTTCGCTCAATTAGGGCTGTTTGCACTTCGCTTAGAAGGTCAGCTGGGTGGATGTTGCTCAATTCACCGCCGCGTCGCCCGACAGGCGAACGGACAGCTTCAACGATCACTATTTCAGACATGCATCAACCTTAGTCATGACAGTCGTCTCGTACCTGAGCTTCGGGAGATTGCCGAGATTAGTATCGGTAACTTGTCGACCAGTGAACGGAGGCAAAGTGGTTTCTATGCAGCGTCTAGGTCAACCTCAGGTAGCAGGCGAGCGTTCGCTAGCGCTGCTCTCGCCTCCGCGATCCCTCTTCTTCCCAGATCACGAGTCTTGAAGTTCAGTTTTCTATTCGTCCCTGGTGACGTTTGTGGCGCTATTTCGATGAGACGTAACTGTCTGGTCATGGTTCCATTCTTGTCGCAGGGTGGGACAGTGGAATTCGCATCGCTGAGTTAAGGGTGATGTTGATGCGTAACCGACGAAGTGATTTGGCTAATGTCGGTAACAGAGTGCTACTTAAGTAAGGAATCCGAAAGATATGAGTTACCGACATGGCATAACAGTTCCATTCGATGCACCGCTAAACCAACAGCGGGATTTGTATCGGGAGTTTGCTGACTTGGGATACACCGATTTGTGGAGTTCGGAAGCAGATGGGACAGATGGCTTTACCCCGCTCATCTTGGCTTCGCAGTGGGCACCCGAACTTCGCTTAGGGGTAGCGATCATTCCGGCCTTTACTCGCGGACCAGCGTTAATGGCGCAACACATTGCATCAATGTGTGAGGCGGCGCCTGGAAGGTTTGTAATGGGGATAGGTTCGTCGTCCAACGTCATCGTTGAACACTGGAACGGGATTCCTTTTGAGGAGCCCTACAAAAGAACTCGAGACATGGTGAGGTTCCTACGGGCTGCGCTTACGGGTGAGAAAGTTTCTCAAGAATTCGACGAATTCGAAGTCAAGGGGTTCACCTTGCGGCGAGTTCCACCAACACAGCCCCCGATCCTGATCGCAGCCTTGCGAGCTGGCATGCTTCGTCTCGCGGGCCGAGAAGGGGATGGGGCCATAATTAATTGGCTTTCAGCTGATGACGTGGCCACCGTCAAGCCTTACGTGGAGGAAGGCGGCCCCGATAAAGAGATAGTTGCGCGAATTTTTTGTTGCCCAAACCCAGACGCCGAAATTGTGCGGGCCGGAGCGAAGCGAGCGATCGCGGCATATTTGAATGTCCCCGTCTACGCAGATTTTCATCGTTGGCTTGGGCGTTCCGACGATCTCGATGGAATGTGGAGCGCATGGTCAGACGGTGACCGGAAAGCGGCACTAGATGCGATTCCCGATCATGTGGTTGATGAACTAATAGTTCATGGGCATCCTGAAGAATGCCGTGAGCATATTGATCGCTATCACGAGATGGGGGTAACAACCTCAACTGTTTCGATAATGCCGTTTGGAGATATTGACCCAGTGCAGGCCGCTCGTGACCTGGCCCCCGCAGCGCGATGATTTTAAACATAGAGATTTTGAAAGGATAAGAAATGAACTTGGAGACGATTGAATACGAAACGCGAGATGGCGTAGCGCATGTCCGCTTTGCCCGTCAGGGCGCCGCCAATACAGTTAACCCGCAGTTCTCACGTGATCTTCGCGACGTGATGCTGGAGATTGAATGGGATCAGGATGTTAAGGCTGTGTCCGTAACTGCTGAAGGGAAGGTGTTTCACGCCGGTGGGGATTTGAAAGAATTCCATGAAGCAGGTGCTGGTCTGCCGAAACTAGCTAGCGGGATGCTTACCGATTTCCACGGTGGCATTTACAAAATGAATCGGATGCCGAAACCGTTTGTTGCGGGAGTAAATGGGGCCGCGGGCGGAGCAGGACTCTCAATAGTTAGCGCCTTCGATCTCGTTGTGGCAGGAGAATCAGCACAATTCACAATGGCATACACCAAAGCAGGCGTCACGCCCGATGGAACCTCCACTTATTTTGTTGCGCGGCACATCGGTGTTCGAAGGATGCTTGACCTCACCCTGACAAACAGAGTTCTGTCAGCTCACGAGGCTGAGGCTTGGGGACTAGTGAATCGTGTCGTACCTGACGATGAAGTCGATGCCGCAACAGCCGAGATGGCACAGTCTCTCGCTGATGGACCGTCATGGGCGCTTGGACATGCGAAACAAATTGTCTATGCGGGCTTCAACAGCACCCTAGAGCAGGCCGGAGAAGTAGAGGGAGTGATGATTGCCGAGGCAATGGGAACTCATGATGGTCAAGAGGGCATAGCGGCATTCGTTGAGAAACGAGCGCCCAATTTCATCGGTGAGTAGCTTCTTCTACTTCAATTGACCAGCGGAGACACTGATCCAACGGTCGACTAAGAAACCTCCCAGAGGTAAAGACCCCAGCACCATCGCTGCCAAAGCTTTTCTGAAGCTCCACTTCATATCGGCGAACCAGCGGACTATAACTGCCACGAAGATGAGGTAGAGGACCCCGTGTATGGGCCCGATGACGGTCACTCCACGGTCATATCCCGCACCGTACTTCACGGCGGTTGCGGCTAAGAGGAGTAGGTAGCTCGCGGCCTCCAGACGAGAAGTCAGGTGCAAAATTCGGTACATGGTCACAGTTTTGCGTACCGTCGTGCCTGTGGCACCACTTATAGGTATTACTGGTCGAACTTCTGCGGGCTCAGTATTGGCCCCCGGAGCCGCTCATCTAGCTGATAGTCCGGTGGATTGGTTCTTTGGAGAGTACGCATCCCGGGTGCGAGAAGCAGGGGGTTTACCAGTTGAACTTCCGGCAATTGACGACCCTTCTGAGTATGTGGAACGACTCGACGCGGTGGTGCTCAGCGGTGGGGGAGACATTGACCCTGAACGTTGGAATGGTCCTGCTGAAAGTTCCTACATGGTTTCATCGGAACGAGATGCTTTTGAGTTCGCGTTATTGGAGGCTGCGGTAATTGCAGGAACACCGGTGCTTGGTATCTGCCGTGGTCTTCAGGTGATCAACGTCTTCTTTGGAGGCACCTTGATTCCACACTTGGATGAAGCAATAGGTGATGGGCATTCGAAGTCGGCTCCAGATCGGACCCAAACACGCCACGCTGTTAGATGCGAAGCCGACAGTATTTTGTTCGATCTGTATGGTTCAACCTCGATGGTCAATTCTTTTCACCATCAAGCGGTTGATCAACCAGGACAGGGACTGAAGGTCACTGCTTATTCAACTGACGGAACAGTTGAGGGAATCGAAGATTCGAGCGGGCTCATTGTCGGAGTTCAGTGGCATCCCGAAATGTTGGAATCCCCGCAAGCGGTGTTTGCCTGGCTTATCGAGAAAGCAAATGAAAAAGGAAGCACCGGAGCAGTTTAAATCACGCCGCGTTGACGACGGTCGGCGATTTCTTCAGGAGTCAGACCTAAGAACTCGGTGTAAATTGCCTCGTTGTCTCCGCCGACAGGATGAAAGATCTCAAGGTCCCGAAGCCGGGAGCCGTGAAACCTGAGGGGACTATGTGGAAGTGGGATTTCGCCTAGAGTTTCGTGGTCTACCCATTGAAGAAACTGGCGTTCAATCAGATGCGAGTCTTTGACGACTTCGTCGACGCCCCGCACGATAGCTACAGGGACGCCAGCTTCGGACAATCGTGACGCCACTTCATCGCGTCGGCGGTCCTTGGTCCACTGCTCAACCAAGTGATCAACTTCATCCATGTTTGTGGCCCGATCGGTGTTATGTCGAAACCGTGGCTCATCAAGAAGGTCAGTTCTGTCGATGACGTCGAGCACTGCTCGCCAATGCTTATTTGTGACCGAGATCAGGGCGATGTGTCCATCTGAGCATTGATAGACGTCGTAGGGAGCAACGCCCATGGCCGCATGCTTGTTGCCTGTTCGCGGAGCGGTCCCTGTTTGGTGCCACGACAGCATGTTTGAACAGAGTGTGTGATATGCGGCTTCCGCCATTGATGTTTCTACCAAACGTCCTTTGCCAGTTCGCTCGACGTCGAGCAATGCCGTAACGATTGCGCCATAGAGGTGAGCGCCGCCCAGAAAATCGATGAAGGCGACACCTGCTTTGACCGGAGGTTGATCGGGATGCCCCGTGACGCTCATCGGGCCCATATGTGCCTGCACCGTGATGTCCATAGCCGTCTGAGTCGCGTCTGGACCGCTCAATCCGAAGCCTGAGGCATGGGCGAAAACAAGTTCGGGGTTAATTTTCCAAAGTGAATCCGCGTCTATACCGAGTTTTTCGGGAACGCCGGGCGCGTAATTGACGAGTACGACATTTGCTTTTCTCACGAGCCCCAAAAACATTTCACGACCATCGTCGGATTTGAGGTCCAATGTGATCGCCTCTTTTGAAGAATTAAGGGCTGCATATGAGATCGAATCGCCGCGTGCGCGTAACGGTTCGCCGCGAGTCTGTTCGACCTTGATCACCCGAGCTCCAGCCATAGAAAGTAGAAAGCCGGCGTATGGCCCCTGATAGATCTGACCTAGATCGAGCACTGTGATGCCGTCCAAAGGAAGTGCGCGATCGTTGCTACTCACTTGAAGCTCCCACCAAGAATGTCGCGAGCCATGATCAGTCGTTGTACCTCGCTCGGTCCTTCTCCTACACGCCGAATCCTCAGTTCGCGATACCACCGTTCAAGCGGTAGATCTTTTGTGACTCCAACTCCGCCGTGAATCTGGATGCAGCGGTCGATGACTCTGCTGCTTGCTTCCGTCGCCACTAACTTTGCCATGGCGGCTTCGGTTCTGAATCTTTCCCCGCTATCTGCTTTTTGGGCCGCTTCAAGAACGCAATAACGGGAGTGACGAATGTCGATTTCGTTGTCGACGATCATCCATTGAATCGCTTGTTTTTCTGCAAGCGGGGAGCCGAACGTCTCTCGGTTTTTGGCCCAGTCGATGGACATTTCTTGCGCTTTGATCGCGGGTCCGATGCACCCTGCGGCGTAAGGGATCCGCTGGCGACTCAGTCGATCATTAGCTATCGCGAAACCACCGTTTACTTCGCCGAGAATATTTTCTTCTGGAACCCGCATTTCATCGAATTGCAGTTCTGTTGCGTAATGAGTTGCACGCAAAGTATGTACCACTCGCCGTACATGGAATCCGGGGGTGTCTGTGTCAACGATGAAAGCTGTTACCCCATTGCGGCCCGGATCATCTGAAGTGCGCGCGAAGATCAACGCATAGTCAGCTTTATCAGCACCTGAAATGTAAAGCTTTGATCCGCTTAGAACCCATTCGCCTCCGTCTTTGATTCCGCGAGTTTGAATAGCACGAGCGGGATCGGAACCCCCCGATGGTTCGGTCAGAGCGAAACAACCTTTCTTTTCGCCCCGAAGAGTGGGGTATAGCCAACGTTCTTTTTGGGCGTCAGTAGCTTCGTAAAGTTGGGCGAGGCCAGCGCCTCCAAACACCCCGTAGCAGGGGTTATACAGGCCGGCCCGATGCTGTGACATTTCAATTGCCATCAAAGCACGAGTGGTGGTGTCAAGTCCGGGACCACCGTATTCCTCTGGGATGTCTAAACCGTAGAAACCCATAGATTTGGTCATGGCAACGAGTCGGTCCTGATCAGTTGGATCTAATGACCCAGCGTCGGGGTCTAGCTCATCCTCTAGGGGCAGGATCTCACTTTGAACAAAACGCCGGGTGGTCTCTACTATCAGTTGTTGCTCTTCGTTAAGGCTGAAGTCCATATCGATCTCTCAGTTGGGGGATAGTCGACCAATTCGGCTTTCTTCAGCCTGTTGGTGACTTGGAAGTTGTCCGTGGTCATACAGGTGGAGCATTAAAAGCTCATCCCAGCGACTCCGGTAGTTAGAGGTGAATTCAAAACGAAATTTCGTTGCTTGATCACCATGCAAATTGAGCTCTTCTTGGAGTGCAGTTCGCATTCCGAAAAGATGTCTAGCTCCTGCAAAACCGACAGATAGGACAGTGCCTTGAGAGTCGGCCACCTGGTACACCCCTAATTGAGCGGGAAGTGAAGCAATAGTTTCGGCGTTGAGATCTGTCCAAGCTTTTTCGAGTCGGATGCCCATGTCAGCCAGAGTTGGTTGGGAGGTCAGACATGGCGGACCCCATGAGATTTTCGAAGTTCAGCCGGAAAAACTTGTCTCTAGTTTCAACCGATAAGGCTTCCACCTCGTTATCGAAACGTCGTAGAGGATTGCGGCCACCTTCGACATGAGGGAAATCAGAACTGAACATGCAGATTTCATCTCCGGTGTTTTCGATTATCCATCCTGTCGGTTCGGTAGGAAATGGAGTAACTCGAATTTGTCGATGAACGTATTGTGACGGTCGCAGTCCCAGATTCTGTAGACGGGTTTCGTGACGTCCGAAGGCCTCGAAGGCCGCTTCAAGTTGCCGCATGAATGACGGCAGCCATGCTGCTCCGAGTTCTATCACTCCCATTTTTAAATCAGGAAATCTGTCGAAAACACCATCGAAGATAAGGGTGGAAAGGGCTTGTACCGGTGGTGACGAAATGCTCATGTAAGAGACAGACCTGAAGTTCTCGCTGCCTCCATGAAAGTCCGGCTCAGGCGGTAAGCCGTTATTTCTATGCTGTGGTGGCATCACCAGGTCTGGAGTTGCAACATGCATCACGATAGGTATGCCAGCTTCTTGTGCGCGAGCCCAAATTCCGTCGAAGGCTATGTGGCTATGGGCGTGGTCTTTGGGCATACGATTGGGAATCAGCAGTGCCGCAGCCCCAGCCTCGATGGCCTCGCCGGCGCATGGGATCGCCAGATCCAAATCTTGAAGCGGAATATAGGCCACTGGTAACAGCCGCTGATCTGCCCCGCAAAAAGCGATTTGGGCGCGGTTGGCGGCAGAAGCTACCTCGTAGGTAAGACTCGGTGGGGCTTCATGTTCCATGACTTCTAAAAGGGTGTTGGGCATAGTTGGGAACACGAGCTGGCTAGCGAAGCCCATATGGTCCAAAGCCTCGCTGCGATCGACCGAATCCCAGGCGCCGTGGGCTCGGTAGTTTTTGCGAAGCATGATTTCTTGTCCAGCCGATGCCCGAAAATCAGCGTCTAGGTGAAGAGTGCGGCAGTGATCTATCTCACTAAAAATTGGGCTCTCTTCATTGGCGAAAAACTTTGTTCGCGCGTACTCCTGAACCTTCCGAGAGCCGAATTCATCCAGCCACTCCGGAGGTTCCATTGTGTGAGCATCGGCGTCATGAATTATCCGATCTTCCACATAGGCCATTCGTTGCCTCCTCGCTTATTGCACCGAAGCGTAGTAGTGCTGGCGGTACGCGCGCCTTTAGCTAGTTATCGTGCAGTGCTTCGTTGATCCCATCCCACTTATCGGGATCAAGAACTCGCATCTCGATAGCACCTGAGAAGCTGTTGCGAATTAGCAGCATCCCTGATCTACCCGACAAGTCTTTGCCCTTCACGACCGCTCCATCGGGAAGAGTTACCTGGCTTCCCGCGGTTACGTAGCATCCCGCTTCGACCGTGCAGTTATCGCCTAGCGATATTCCGATTCCCGAATTTGCGCCCAAAAGGCAGTTCTCGCCTACGACAATCGTTTCTTTACCGCCGCCTGACAGCGTCCCCATTATCGACGCGCTGCCACCGATATCGCTATTGGCACCAACGACTACGCCAGCACTGATTCTTCCTTCCACCATTGATGGGCCGAGAGTTCCCGCATTGAAGTTGCAGAACCCCTCATGCATCACAGTTGTCCCTTCGGCTAGATGCGCCCCAAGCCGCACTCTGTCGGCATCAGCAATGCGCACCCCTGAAGGAATTACGTAGTCGGTCATTCGCGGGAACTTGTCTACTGAAGTCACCGAAACACTGAGGTTTATTGTGGCTGCACGACCCTGCAGATCGCCAACGCGCTCGGGCAGAACTGGCCCTGCGTTGGTCCAGGCGCAGTTGGTGAGTAAACCAAAAACACCCTCGAGGTTGGCTCCATGCGGTTGGACCTCTCTACGACTTAGCAGATGTAGCCGTAGGTAAGCATCGGCCAGATCGACAGCCGGTGCGTTTAGATCCTCGATAGTTGTCTCAACTAATCGGCCTTGAGTAAGGCCAAGTTTCTCGGCCATACAGGACCTCTTCGGGTCGACATTCGCGTTTGGATACCAGACGTCAAGTTGGGTTTCTGTTTCGAGATCGAAGTAGCTATGGCCAATCGCTGTGATACTCATGGCGTCATTTTCGCAGCGTTGAGGCTAGATACCGACCCCTCTAGGGATTTATCTCGAAAATTGGTGAAATTTGGTGATGGTAAATAAAGAAAATGCTTCATTTCTTACCGAATAAGACCATCTAGCAGGCACAAACCTGATCGGCCGCCTAGTTTCGAGTTCATGAAGACACCTGTCTGCGAAATGCTTGGCGTGGATGTTCCGATCCTCGCGTTCACCCATTGTCGAGATGTGGTTGCTGCTGTCACTAAAGCCGGAGGCTTCGGTGTGCTCGGCGCCGCGGGTCATACTCCCGAACAACTCGATGTTGACTTGCAATGGATACAAGATGAAGTTGGCGACAAACCCTTTGGCGTTGACATCATTGTTCCGGCCAAATATGAAGGCTCCTCCGAAGGTGGGAAATCCTTAGGCGATCTCAGCGAAATGATTCCACAGGGTCACCGTGATTTCGTCGAAGACATGATGGAACGCTACGCCGTTCCTCCATTACCGAAGCAGGACTCGGCTGACGGAAGAGGGGTGCCGGTTGAGACCGAACCGCCGATGACCTATGCGCAGGCGGTGCCTCTAATGGATGTCGCGTTTTCCCATCCGATCAAACTGATTGTCAATGCTCTCGGTCCCCCTCCTCCTGACATGATCGAACGGGCCCACGCAAATGGAGTACTAGTTGGCGCGCTTGCTGGTAAGAAAGCTCACGCGGTGCGTCACGTCGCAGCGGGCGTTGACATCATCATTGCTCAGGGGCACGAAGCTGGCGGACATACTGGCGATATCGGGACGATGGTTCTTGTTCCAGAAATAGTTGATGCTGTGGCGCCAACGCCTGTGCTAGCAGCGGGAGGCATAGGAAGTGGGCGGCAGGTAGCTGCCTCAATCGCTTTAGGGGCACAAGGGGTTTGGTGTGGTTCGGTTTGGTTGACGACCCTAGAAGCCGAGACCCATCCAGTAGTCAAGGACAAATTTCTGGCCGCCACGTCGTCTGACACGCTGCGATCGCGCTCTCGAACGGGCAAGCCTGCTCGTCAACTGCGTTCTGCTTGGACTGACGAATGGGAAGGAGAATCTTCGCCCGGTACTTTGCCGATGCCTCTTCAACCGATGTTGATCGCACACGCGAGTCGTCAAGTCGATCGGGCAGCGATGAATCCTGAGAATAAGGGTGCGGTTGAATTATCGAACTATTTTGTCGGGCAAATTGTTGGGTCTATGAACGAATCAATTTCTGCGACGCGAGTAGTGGAAGACATGATCACCGAATATCTCGATGTCATTGAACGCTTCGAGGAATTAAATAACTGAGGTAACCGCAGACGGTGCTAAAGGATTCTGAGAGCTAGAGAAACGGAGAAGTCATGGAGACGATGAAAGGACGTGTAGCTGTAGTCACAGGCGCAGCGTCGGGCATCGGCAAAGCTTTGTCGCTCGCGTTTGCCGCCGAAGGAGCAAAGGTTGTCCTCGCCGACGTCGAAGATGAGGCTCTTGCGGCAATGAGAACGGAAATTGAGACCCTTGATGTCCCGGTTCTTGCAGTAAAGACCGATGTAACAGATGAAGATTCTGTTGCCGACTTGTGCGCCGCGACGCTCGAAACATTCGGAGGCGTCAATATTCTTTGCAACAATGCGGGAGTAGGTGGCGGTGGACTAGTCAAAAATCAACAGCTGGTCGATTGGAAGTGGGTCATCGACGTTTCCCTGTGGGGAGTGATTCACGGTTTACATCATTTCTTACCGCACTTGATCGAGGCTGAAGAAAGCCATGTGATGAGCACGGCTTCGGTAGCGGGTCTTATGGCAGTGCCCGGCCTTGCCCCCTACAACGCAGCAAAGTTCGGAGTTGTCGCAATTATGGAGACATTGCACCATGAGATGGATCGTGACCCTGACGCGAACGTCGGGGTATCAGTGCTTTGCCCTGGGGTTGTGAGGACAAATATTGCTACGGCCCAGAGAAATCGACCTGATCATCTTCGTCGAAAACGCGACGAATCCCTTGATCAAACAGCGAAGGCACCGGAAGAAGCGCGTGCCCGAAATGCAGCGATAGCAGCAGCGTTAGAGAACGGCATGGACCCAGGACAAGTTGCGTCTCAAGTCTTGAATGCAATGTACGAGCGGAGGTTTTGGGTCTTAAGCCACCCGGAGCTTCTAGCCGAAGTGAATCATCGCAACCAAGAACTAGCAGATCTCAAAAACCCCACGTTGATCTCAAGCTTCACCGATTAGCTAACTTCACTAATTACATAGTGAACCGAAGGTTTCGTGCTGCGTGAGCACCGAGCTCGACATCTCCAGACCAACTAATAACGCCTTCACGAATGGGGACTTCTGGGTCGACGCGGCCACAGGCCTGATTCATAAAGGCCATTGAGTCGCAGTGAAGAGTGGTTGTAGGCGCATCAATGGGTTCACACTCAACGGCACGTCCCTCGACGCGTACATAAATGTCCCGCTCTACCGAACCTGTGATATCGAAGTGGATTGATTGGCCTTCAGTAAGCCCAATCTTCTTTCCTGCGATGTATCCGATGGAAAGGTGAACCTCATTCAGAGCCATTTCTGCTTCTGGCCCGCCATTGTCGGTATTGATGCCTAAAGGAGTTCGACAATCCCGCTCATGCATCCAGAAGTCGAATTCGCGCACAGCCATGAAACGCCCGTAAGTGGCTGGACCTACAGGAGTAATACTTGGATTAGCGAAGTCATCTTCGGTAGTTTCAGAAAGATTTTCTCGCCGAATGTCGAAGGTGCTCTGCATATGCGCAACCAGCTCCGCTTCTGGCATCTGCATAGCGGCTTCAAAGTAACCCCCAACCTTTTCGAAAGGTGGAGGGGTATCTAAGCCAGATGGCAACCAATTCGACAAGGCCTGTTCTACCGACACCATGTGCGCGGCGATACCCCTGATCGTCCATTCGGGGCACAGCGATTGGGTCTCCCATTGGCTACTTTCAAGTTTGCCCAGGAATTCGACAACGCTGTCCCAACAAACATCAAGGTTGCTAACAATTAGATCTCGTTCGCTCATGTCATAAACGTAGCTTTGATTGATCGATCGCTGCGCAGTGTTACGTGTAATGATTCCACGGCACAACAACATGCGTAACAGGTCTTTGTCTTGGCGCGGGGCTTGGTCCGACGGAGGAAACCAATGAGTTCTCGGGATGTGACTTTGGTTGGGGCATACGGGTCTCCATATTCCATCAAAATGCGAGCAGTCCTTCGATACCGCCGGATTTCACACAGGTGGGTTGTTCGAGGCTCGAAAGAAGACCAAGGGTTTCCTAAACCCCCGGTAGCGATCATTCCGATGCTCGCCTTTCGCGATGATGACGGTGATTATTCCGAGGTGATGGTCGATTCCTCTCCCCAGATCCTGCGTCTAGAAGAAAATTATTCGGCTAGGAGCCTGCTGCCAACAGACCCCGTGATTGGATTTTTCGATCACCTAATTGAAGATTATGGCGATGAATGGGTCACAAAGATGATGTACCACTACCGATGGCATCACACTTATGTTGATGCCATAGCGAAGGCAGGCAACATGCTGCCGTTGATGTCGGACAACCAAATGAACCCTGAACAACACCGCGAGATCAAGGATTTCATCACCAAGCGACAGATGAATAGAACCGCATTAGTTGGCTCCACAGATCAGAACCGTGACGTTATAGAGGACAGTTTTATTCGGCTTCTTACGACGCTAGAAACTCATTTAACCGAGCACCAATTTCTTTTAGGTAGCCGTCCGGGTCGAGGTGACTTCGGTCTATTCGGTCAGTTCAGTCAGTTGTTCTTCTGGGAACCTGACTCTTCACTCTTAGCAGCTCGCCAAAGCCCTAGAAGCGTCATTTGGGCGTACCAGGTTGATGATTTGTCGTCACTGGAGATCAGCGAAAACGAGGGGTGGGTCACGCGGAACAACCTGCCGGAATCGTTACTCAGTTTGCTTGCTGAAATAGGGCGAACCTACGCACCATTCTTGATAGCGAACGAGCAGGCCATAGAGGCCAAGGACCCAGAGTTGTCATGTCTAATTGAAGGTCGTGAGTACAAACAAGCACCGTTCGCATACCAAAATAAATGCCTGAATTGGATACGTGAGGCTTTCCGGCAACTGTCCGCTGATGACCAACAGGCAGTAGCTCAGATTTTGAATGGCACAGGATGTGAAGTGTTGTTCGCCGATGTCTGACGGTAGAGCCGTCATATTCGACAAAGACGGCACTTTGCTCGACTTCGACGCAACATGGAATGAAGCCATTGGGTCCGCCTTCGATTTAGTAGAAGATCAGGACGCCAAAGAACGCGCCGCTGAACTTTTTGGGTATGACTTAGCTGGACGATGCGTGTTGCCACACTCGGCGTTCGTCAGTGAGACTAGTGAGACAACTGACAACCTGATTGCCGATTTGATCGACATCGATACCTTTAAGCGAACGATCAACGAAGCATCTCAGCGCAACATTGTTGCCAACAAGGGAGCGACAGCTGCGATGGTCGCATTGATTGACCAGGGCTGGAAGTTAGCGGTCGCTACAAATGATTCGGAATCGTGCGCGGTGGACCATATTGAGGCTTTGGGGTGGAGTCACTTTTTCACTTCGGTGAAAGGGTTTGATTCGGGTCACGGGTCGAAACCAGGCCCTGGGATGGTTCTAGCGGCGGCCGAGGAATGCGGTGCGCTCGAAGGTGTGTATGTGATGGTTGGGGATTCGGTGCACGACGTTCTCGCGGGCCGTGCTGCAGGGGCCGTCACCGTGGCCATCGGACACCAGTCCGCAGCTTTACACCTTGCAGATATGCAGATAGAGGAGTTGGGGGAGCTCGTGGAGTTAGTTGACGGTCTTTAGCTAAATGAAAGATTCGGTCTAATCAACTTCGCTTCTAATCCGGGTATGAATTTCCTCGAGTTGTTCGATCATCGCGTCCACTGAACGAGCTCCGGCCTGGAATATTGCGGTTGCGTTGACTGACGTCCATTCGAAACCCATTGCATTTACAACGGCTGCTCGCTCGGCTACAGCATCGAGGTCTGTGTAGAAAAGTTTGTCTGCATCGCTTCTGGGAGGCGGTTGCAACATGAGTTGAAACCCGATTTTTGACGGATCGCGACCGAATTCTTCAGCTTGGCGTCGGATATCGGTAACGCAGAGGAGCGCTTGTTCATCGGTAACTCCTGATGCCATCCATCCATCAGCCTTTTGGGCAGTTCTCCGCAGCGCAGCAGGGCTTTCTCCCCCCACCCATATAGGAATGTTGGCGCCCTGAGGAGAGACAGGCTCCATACCCATATCGTGTGAGTCGTAGTAGCTGCCCCGAAATTCGATGCGGCCCCCCTGCCAGTAGCTTCTTAGTAGGTCAATGGCTTCGTCCATGCGTCTACCACGAGTCGAAAAATCTTCCTCAAGGGCGTCATATTCACTGTCTTGCCACCCGACACCGATGCCCAACCGGACACGCCCTTGAGACAAGGTGTCAAGGGTGCTGATTTGTTTCGCAACTAATACAGGCTGACGTTGGGGTAGTACTAGTACCTCAGTCGAAAGCAACACTTTCGAGGTGACTGCCGCTATGTTCGCTAAGAGCATCAGTGCTTCAAGGATTGGCATCTCTGCCGGATAAATAGTGCGACGATCCTGAGATGGGAAACCCATCACCACATGGTCGAAGGCTGCTATTTCGTCGTAACCGATTTGTTCGATCGCCGAGGCAAGAGCGAGCACTTGTTCCGGTCCCTCGCGGTAAGCGACCGACGGGAAGTCCACGGCGATTTTCATCTAACTCTGCTCCAACTTCACTGTTGCCTTCGCCGGCATCAGAACGCTCCCGTCCTCTTTTCGTTCATAAATCTCAAGTTCTACTGAACCATTCACTTGGTCCACTGAAATGACTGAGCCAGAAAAGTAGAGTTCTTCTGCGACGAAAGCGCTTGCGCGGTTCTGCCACTGGACTGAAAGCAAGCGAGCGTTAGGTCCAGCCCAGTCGGTAATGAACTGGGTGAGCCAAGAACCTTGAAGAGGCCCATGTACGACGATGTCCTCATGACCTTCATAGGTTGCGTACGCTCTGTCGTAATGGATGCGGTGCGGGTTGAAGCTAGCGGCACTGTACAAAAAGAGTTCCGCTTCTTCGGCGCGCTTGTGCATAGCAGGTAACTCATCGCCCACTTTGATCGTGGCCATTTTGGGGTAGTTAGTCATCGTGCAATTCCTATCTGGCGGGATCGTGCTACTACCTGTCCATCTTGGTTGGTGAAAGTAGTTTCACGCACCAATCGAACGAAAGGACCTTTCTTGCCCTCTTTTTGATCAAGATCTAAGAGTCGTGTTGTGCCAGTGATTTCATCTCCGACGCAAACCGGTTCCAGAAAGTCCCATTCCTCACCTCCGAACATCATTCGAGCAACTTCCAACGCCACACTTGCGGAATCTTCGTACAGGCCGTCGGTCCGAAGTTTCGATGCAGGTTCAGGAGCCACGAGTGCATGGGTGATGAACAGGGGCGGAATGGTCAAGGTTCGATATCCAGCTGCTTTAGCGGACGCATCATCGAAATAAATGGGATTTAGATCTCCAACCGCGTATGCGTAACGCTGCGATTCTCGACGATCAATTCGAACAGTGACAGGGCCAGCCAAAATTTCGCCGACACGAGCTAATGACTCTGGTGGGATCAAAGAACTAGACATGTTGTAAGGCTAGGTGAAGGCGGTGCTTCTTTGCCTGCGCTGGTCTAATCTGAACCCGAGGTATTAGTTATGTCGTTGTGGAGCAACAAGCTAGAGATGCCAACTATGGAAACGGCGCTGCCCGGGCGGGATCTGGTTATGCCAGTTCCATCTAGCCACGAAGTACTGGGTGAGTCGTTGATGCCGCCCTTCTCGGATTCGACCGAACGTATCGTTTTTGGGATGGGATGTTTTTGGGGTGCGGAGCGAATCTTTTGGAACGCATCCGGTGTGGTGACCACAGCAGTTGGTTATGTGGGTGGCTTTACCAAGAACCCCACCTATGAAGAGGTCTGTAGTGGACTCACGGGACACAACGAAGTTGTTTTGGTGATCTACGACCCTGATGTTGCTGATTACGCAAAAATGCTTGAGTTGTTTTGGGAGAATCATGATCCCACTCAGGGGATGCGCCAAGGAAACGACATTGGTACCCAGTACAGGTCAGGCATCTATGTGTCCAACCAGCAACAGCGCCGTCTCGCCGAATCAAGCCGAGTTGAGTTTCAGTCGGCGCTCAGCGAAGCTGGGTATGGCTCAATTACTACAGAAATTCTTGATGAAGGACCCTTCTACTACGCGGAGCACTACCACCAGCAGTACTTGCACAAAGTACCCAATGGCTACTGCGGCATTGGTGGCACCGGTGTGAGCTGCCCGACCGGGATTGCTATCAGCGATTAGCCGGCGAGTTCTAGTCGTTAATGGCGGCCACTGCATCCAGTGTTAGCTGCGTTACCAGCTTTCGGTCTTGTCCCCACGGCATGGGCATGAGAATCGGATACTGAACCCCGGCGTCTAGATAGCTGCTGACAAACGCGACTACCTCTTCCTGGTTGCCTATGAAATTGATCGCTTGGATCATTTCTTCACTTATTGCTGCTAAAGCCCCTTCTCGGTCTCGTTCTTGTTGACGTGAACGGAGCTCTTGAACTTCATCTTCAAAACCCGCAGAGCGAAACATGTTGGCGTACCCATCTGCCATCGCATAGTTGAACAGATCTTTGCGAGCCGAACGTTCCGCCTCCTCAAAGTTTCCGACGGCAGCATGAACATTGCTCATAATGACGGCATCCCCCCCTGATCTGATGTGTCTGGTTGCTTCTGGGACATGGCCCGCCGGGATGTAGTTCAAGAGAACGGCGTCAGCAATTTCTCCAGCCAATTTCAACATTTGGGGATTAAGCGCAGCAACGACAATCTTTGGGGTTTGCTCTGAGGTCCGCATAGCTAGACGGAACCGTTTTACCTGCCAGAAATCCCCTTCGAAGGTGACAGACTCGCCCGATAAACATTCCCGCATTAGGGCCACGTACTCGCGCATCATCGCAATTGGGCGGTCTGGCGCTTCGATTCCGTGCTGGCGAAGTACACCGGGAGCAGAAACGCCCAGCCCCATCCATATAGTTCGTTGCGGGCTGAGGGATTGGAGTGTCGCAGCTGTCATTGCTGCCAACGAAGGACTGCGTAACTGAATGGGCATGATCCCTGTCGCCAGATCAAGGTTCGGCGCTGCTTGAGAAACTGCTCCCAAAAGACTGATGGCATCGGTGCCGGTTGCCTCAACTGTCCAAAATGATTGGTACCCAGCAGCAACAGCTGCTTGCGCAATTTCGCCAACCGCTGAAGGCCCCAAAACACCAAGACTTCCGTAGGTAACTCCTAAAGGAATTTGTGAATCTCTACTCATTCACTTCAACATACTCCTCAGATGAAAGTTCGTTCTTGTAGCAAATATGTTCGTTATAAAGCGGCTGACAGCGCTAGGGTGAGAGTAAGACCTGGTTGTGGCAACCAGCGGATTGGAGCATCTGGTGACTGAACCTCAGGACATGAAGATAATCGTCCCAGAAAACGTCGAAGAAGCCCTTTCTGTGGTTGATCGCGCCTTGGGTAGTTTCATGCATCGAGAGTTAGTCTCAGCGAGCGAAGTAACTGATGTGCTTCTCGACATTCGGACAGCTTTGAGTCGGGCTGAGCAACCAGCAACGGATGTGACCATCGACCTTTCCGAAGTTGAGACCGAAATGGAAGTTTCCGCTCAGGCATAGGTCCGCAAAACCTAGGTAGCGACTCGTAACGAATTAGTCCTTAGGAACAAGTTTCGATAGAGCTTTGCCCAGGAGCCACCCGATTGACGCTCCAGCCGCCACATCAGAGGCATGGTGAAGCCGAACGTGTATCCGTGAACATGCAACGAGGGCCGCGGCCAAATGCCAAAGCCTTCCAAATTTAGATCGGCGCGAAAGAACAGCCGAGGCACAAAATGCCGCCGATGCGTGTCCAGAGGGGAAACTCGAGGTGATCGGTTCACGCAACTGGTGCGTCGTAGGGTTATCGGAAGCAGACCCAGGGCGACTGCGCCGAAAAAATCTTTTGACCCCCTGGTTGACCAGTAGCGATTCGATTCCCATCAGGGCGCTGAAGCCAACAGCTGCTCGTGGCCGTCTTCCTGGCGGGAGCGCACGAATTCCCCCAACAATGTGCCAAATGAGACTGAAATCTCCGAGATTGGATGCCGCGTAGAACAACCGATCGACTTCGGGCACTCCTCGCCAACGCTCCCACCACTGATCGACCTGTTTATCCAGTTCGTCGATTTTTAGAATGATCGGACTTGTTTCGTTCACGCACGCCGTCCCAGTAGAACGCAATCACAGTTACACGTCAGCCCCGACAAATCCAGGCACCCGCCAGAAGTATTGCTATTGCGCCAGTGGAGTAGTTGGTTCAAGAGTTGGCAACAAAGGGTCGGTCGGAGGCGAAATAGTCAACAACGGGCCGTCTGCGTCACTGGGTGGAGGTGGAATGAGAAGTACTTGTCCCACGTAGATCTTGGTCGGGTCGGCGATGTTGTTCTCGCGTACTAAGTCGTTCAGATGGATACCGAATCGATCGGCGATAGCTATAAGTGTGTCTCCACGAACAACCGTATATGTCTCACGGAACTCTTTGATTTCTGGTGTTGTCTCTTTGGTTTCCGCTGAGGGTGATGTGTTAACAACGGGTTCAGGTGCTCTGGCTGACGTGCACCCCAAAGCACATATTGTTAATAGGGACAGTGACGCAAAGTGGCGCAACGTCAGCATCAACCTCAGCCGGAGCTTTCGTCAGAAGGGGGCGGAATAAACAGTGTTTCGCCAATACCTAAGATCGTGTCTTCCTTGCCGTTTTCAAGCATAAGTTCGGACACAGTTACTCCGAAACCTTTGGCAATCTTGCCAAGAGTGTCACCTGGCTGAACCACATAGGCCATTCGTTGTACGACTTTCTCAGTAGTCGTTGTTGTGAGTTCAGGACGAAGTGTCGTTAGGACCGGTGTAGTAGAAGGGACTGGGCGACTCTTAGGTTCATTCGCGCAACCAGCTGCCAACAACAGAAATATTACAAAAACTCCCGATGCCTTTCGAGCTTGAATAGTTGCCCTAATCATTCGTAGTCGTCTGGCTGACAGAAATAGTTTGAGGCCAGTCGTTGGAACTCCCGCCCTGAGTAAAGGGCTGGCTTTCGTGGTTCTCGACGGTCAATATTTCAACGCCATCCTCCTCGACCAGTACGGTGTGCTCGAACTGAGCTGTCCTACTCAAGTCTTTGGTAGCAGCGGTCCATCCGTCGTCCCAAAGGTTGGCACTAGGCGAACCGATAGTGATCATGGGCTCAATCGTGAATGTCATCCCTGGGCGGAATTCAAATTGAGCCGAAGGTTCGTAGTAATGAGGGATATTTGGGAGGTGGTGAAAGACTTCACCGACGCCGTGGCCTATGAATTCTCGAACTACGCCGAACCCAGCTGATTCCGCTCGGTCTTGAATCGCTCTGCCGATTTCGTTAACTCTTCCACCTGAACGGACAGCAGCTATACCTAAATAGAGACAGTCCCTGGTTACTTCGATGAGCTCTAGCGACTGCTCGTCAACGTCACCGACGGCAAAGGTCTCACTGTGGTCTCCGTGAACACCACCGAGGAAAATAGTTACGTCGCAGTTGACAATGTCTCCATCCTGGAGTGGCCGACTGTCTGGAATTCCGTGACAAATAATTTCATTGATCGACGTACAAAGTGACTTTGGGTAGCCGTTGTAATTAAGTGGGCTGGGATAACCACCTTCCTCAATGCAAGCTTCGTGGCAGATTTGATCCAAATGCTCAGTTGTTATGCCAGGAGCTATATGAGTGGCGACCTTCCGCAAGACACGCCTCGCTGCGGAACCTGCGAGCCGCATCTGTTCGAGAGTCGCTGCCTCCTTTATAAGATCGGTTGGAGCTGTTCGGATCGGCACTCCCTGTTCGGCGTAATCAGGACGAGGTATTCCCGCGGGCACAGAACGCATTGGTGATACGCGGCCCGGCAGGATCGGATCTGAGGTGTTTATAGGTCGACGCATTGCTGGGCGTCTCTTCTTGCGCTTCGCCATTAAGGTGAAACTACCCGAGGACATCGTGAATAGGGAGACATAATGGGGTTTGACGTGACAATCTGGCACCCATGAGTCCCCAAATTCACGGAACTGTCAGCGACGGCTGGGAGCCTTTGCTGGAACAGTTTGAATCGAACTTCGAGCGTTTCAATGAGTTAGGCGCTTCGGTTTGCGTTACTTACGAAGGGGAGACCGTAGTTGACCTATGGGCTGGTGACAGAGATACCGAAGGCAATCCATGGCTCGAAGACACCATCGCTATCGTCAACTCTTGCACCAAAGGTGGAGTCGCACTCTCCTGCCATCTGCTGGCCGATAGGGGGTTACTTGACCTTGACGCACCGGTAGCTGAGATATGGCCAGAGTTCGCTCATGGGTCTAAAGCAGCCGTAACAACTCGGATGATGCTGAATCACACCACTGGTGTCGCCGCGTTCCGCGACGATTTACCAGATGGTGCCGCTTTCGATTGGGACTATATGTGTGATCGGGTTGCTGCCGAAGAACCATGGTGGCCTCCGGGCACTCGGAACGGCTACCACTTAATGTCCTTCGGGTGGGTGGCTGGAGAGCTAGTTCGGCGCGCGTCCGGGCGTAGCCTTGGCACGTTCTTTCGAGAAGAGGTAGCCGAGCCTGCAGGATCGGACTTCTGGATTGGCTTACCTCCAACAGAACACCATCGGGTCTCTGCGTTAAGACCCTTTAGGCCAAATCCGAACGAAGAATTTTCTGCCTTTACTCGTGCTTTCATTGCCGATTCCGACGGACTGCAAGGCAGAGCTTGGCGCAATCGTGGAGGTGCGAAAGGAGATTCTCCCGAGGTATGGTCGGCCGAATTAGGCGGCGGCGGAGGAATCACAAACGCTCGAGGTCTAGCCCAGATTTATAAGTCGTGCGCACTCAGTGATTTTGTTAGCGCACCACAATTTGAACGGATGAAACGCGTCTCTGTAGCGAGCGAATGCGACGCCATGCTGCTGTTACCGACACGGTTTTCGGAAGGCTTCATGCTTCGGATGGACAACAGAAAATCCTTCGGGGGAGATACTGACTCTGTGAATATCCGTGATGGCGCTTTCGGTCATGTTGGTGCAGGTGGCTCCATAGGATTTGCTGATCCCAAGATCGGTCTTTCCATGGGCTACGTCATGAACCAGATGGGCAAATCCGTGCTGCTTGATGCGAGAGGCGAAGCGTTGGTAGACGCGGCGTACCTATGTGCAGATCGACAGTCGCAGAGTTGAGATTTGGAATCTATTTGGATTCCGTCAACTAGTGAATCGGTTGCGAAGGTCCTCTATTTCGGAAAGAACTTCATCGGTATGTTCGCCAAGTCGAGGGGCTCGACGGTGAACCCCAGTTGGGGTAGCGGTCATCTTTATTGGTGAAGCAACTTGAACGATGGGTCGACCGCTTGGTTGGTCGACCGCCACCAACATTTCCCTTGCCTGAACGTGCTGATCCGAAAAAAGATCTCCGGGGAGATTCACTGGTCCACATGGAACCTTCCCACCTATGAGATCAAGAATTTCGTTGTTTTTCCTTTGCCGCGCCCATTCGGTCAACGCTTGATCGATGGGTTCTCGATTCAAGACCCGGGCACGAATCGTGGCTTTATCCTCATCCAGTCCCCATTCAGGATGACCCATTGCCGCGGCTAGTTCCCGCCAGTGCTTGTCGGTAGGGGCGGCTATTGCCATGGACCCATCCTTTGTTTCGAATACGTCGAAAGGGACCGCAAAATCGTTCCGGTTGCCACTTGGAGGGGTATCGGGTCTACCGAGGTACGAATAGCGCATCACTCCCATTTCGGCGAGGGCCATTATCGAGTCCACCATCGCCACGTCAACGAACTGCCCTTCGCCAGTTCTTTGAGCATGAAATAGAGCCGCTAGGACGCCCATTGCTCCAATGGTGCCCGGATATATGTCACCTATAAACGGACCAACTTGGACTCGGTCATTAGGTCCGTTTCCGTTCTGTGCCACTAAACCGCCCATGGCTTGGGCGATTACGTCGTAGGCAGGCCACTCAGCATGAGGGCTCTCTCCTGTCCTGGGATCCCCGAACCCTCTAATCGCTCCATAGACAAGACGCGGATTACGTTCTCTCAGGGTTTCCCAACCTAAGCCGAGACCGTCCATGACTCCCGCTCGCATGTTCTCGACAACCGCGTCGGCACTCTCGACGAGATCGAGAAATTTAGCCCTGTCGTTGGCATCAGTTAAATCGAGAACAATGCCTCGCTTATTTCGGTTGTAGGTGGAAAACGAACCACCATAGGAACGTTCTTGGTCCTCGCGGGTATAGGGCGCCATTGGCCGTTGCAGGTCCCCGCGAGGTGCCTCAATCTTAATTACATCGGCACCGAGATCTCCTAGCATCATGGTGGACCACGGGCCTGCGATTGCTTGGGTGCAGTCCAAAATCCGAATGCCCTGAAGAGGTCCCGTTGGGGAGGGGGACATGGGGGTCGCGTGCTCGTGTGCGTTGAGATGTTCATCCATTAAGGCGCACATTATCTGTGCGACAGAAGGTTCGTGTCGTCAAGGTACGAGACAGCTAGCGGGAATTAAAGGAGACTGCCTTTATGACCAATCAGAATGATGCGGTACTTGAAGCCTTGTCTCTGGCTGTCGCTGCTCGAATTCCCGTCTTGTTATGGGGGCCACCAGGGGCTGGAAAGAGTTCAGCAGTTGAAAGTATGTGTCAATCAATTGACGCTACATATGAGGTCGTTATCGCGAGTATCCGAGAGCCGAGTGACTTCAGTGGGCTTCCGGTAGTAACTGAGAACGGAGTTGAGTTCGCCCCACCACGATGGGCAAAACGGCTGTCAGATGCCGGTGGTGGTGTGCTTTTTCTCGACGAAATTTCGACAGCACCACCTGCGGTCCAGGCAGCGTTGTTGCGAGTGGTGCTTGAACGAGTAGTGGGCGACCTGACTTTGCCAGATGAGCTAGCCATAGTCGCCGCCGCTAACCCACCCGACCAGGCTGCCGACGGTTGGGACTTGTCAGCACCACTTGCAAACCGATTTTGTCATCTTGATTGGCGCGTAGATCCAATGACTGTCGCCACAGGCTTAGTTGCAGGTTTCCCCACTCCCTATATTCCACTGCTTCCTAGTGACTGGCAGAGTCAAATCCCTATCACTGCGGGGCAAGTTGCTGGGTTCCTCTCTGTGCGGCAGTCATTGGTGATTCAACCCCCATCTGAACGTGCCCTTGCCGGACGAGCATGGCCAAGTCCAAGAACTTGGGAGATGCTGTCGCGATTACTTGCTGCGGCGGTTGCGGTCAATGCATCTTCAGAGACAAGAAGAAATTTGGTGATCGGATGTGTCGGAGACGGGGTTGGCCTTGAATTCCTCACTTGGCTCGAAGAGCTTGACCTCCCAGATCCCGAAGCGGCTTTGAGGGATCCAGAAACCGTAGTGTTCCCGGACCGCGGTGATCGTCTTTATGCCGCGGTTTCGGCTGTAGCTAGTGCGGTTGCAGCAGATCCAACGCCAGACCGTTGGTTGGCGGGATGGCGAGTGCTAGAGAGAGCAGCTGGTCAATTCCCGGATATAGGTGCTATTGCTGCAAGGGTGCTGGCACAAGTTCGGCCCGACGGAGTAAGCGCACCACCTGAAGCCGCAGTATTTCTTCCTGTTCTTGAGGCAGCTGGACTTCTTGAATGAACCCCAAAGACCAGATTTCAGCGGCTCGACTCTGGGCGGCATATAGCTACCCCTATTTGGCGTCTGCTTTATTCGCCTTACGTGTTGTTCCGGATGACAAAGTAGATCAGATAGCTGGAGATGAATATTTTCGCGTCTACGTAAATTATGACTCCGCGAGTGACTGGCCTGTAGACGTGCTTGGGGTGGAGCTGATCCACCAAGTAGGCCACTTACTTCGAGGACACGCTTCAAGAGCTCGAGAGATAGAGCTTCGCACATCAGATCTTCACAGATGGGTCGACGCGATGGACGCTGAACTCAACGATGACCTCTTAGATGGCCATGCCCTGCCAAAGGGATCCGCATCACCCGAAGAGCTAGGACTTCCTAAATCGTTGTTCGGCGAAGAGTATTTCTATAGAGGGACAACTCGGACTGCAGCGCAACGCGATTGTGGAAGTTCAGCGCACGGAAACCCGCGACCCTGGGATGAGCCTCCACCGAGACAAAGAAAAGATGGCGTTACAGCTGAAGAAAAAGAGCTCATTAGACAACGTGTCGCTTCAGATGCACTGGCCCACCATCGAAATCATGGCTCTACACCAGCAGGGATGTTGAGGTGGGCTAACTCTCTCCTCACACCTCAAGTTGACTGGCGCGCAGAACTTGGGGCCAAGCTCCGGCAGGGCATTGCTGAAATAACAGGAGCGGTTGATTACAGCTACCAGAGGCCAAACCGGAGACAATCGTTTGCATCGAAAGTAATCCTTCCTAATTTGAGGGCGCCTGCACCAGAAGTATCGATCGTCTTGGATACCAGCGCTTCAATGAATGAAGAACTGTTAGCTGATGCTCTTAGCGAGATTGATGGCTTACTTTCAACGGGGGGTGTCCGGTTCGAGTCGGTCCGGGTCTTCACATGTGACTCCGAGGCAGGGTTCCCTCAGAAAGTCCGCAAAGCTTCGGATATAGAACTGATAGGAGGAGGCGGAACAGATCTCGGCCAAGGCATTCTGGCTGCAGTGCAGACGCGCCCAAGTCCGGACCTACTCTTGGTGGTTACTGACGGAGGGACCCTTTGGCCCGAGTCACCACCTAGGAGAACGCGGGCTGTTGCAGTCCTAGTCGGCGAAGACCCTCCCAATACTCCGGACTGGTTAGAACGGATAGTTGTCAAAGAATCTGTTAACCGAAATAGAGATTGGGCCGCGAAATAGAGCCACATGACATTTCTCTAATTAACGGACCCCCTATTGTGCAAGTTTTGGACGAGTCGGAGGTGCCTACGGAGGTGAACAGCAGATCAGATGGGCCCAAGGTCGAAGCAGTGGTTTTTGACTGGGGTGGGGTTATCACTATCCCTCCAGGGCCGGTGATCGAGAAGCTTTACAAAAAGATCGATATCGACCAAAAAAAGTTGCGAGCTAGGCAAGCGGCGTATCGAGATGATGATCCGAATTCGCAGTTTGCCAAGCTTGAAAGAGGGGAGTTGAGTCTTGATGCATACCTCACTTGGTCCCACAGTGATTTACCGGGAGCAGAAGCTATATGGGATCCCAGGAGTCCACATTTCCTTTTCTCTCATCTGAAAGTCGTGCCTGAGGTTGTAAATCGAATATCGCAGTTGCGACAGCGAGGTCTTATTACTGGGCTCCTTACCAACAATATTGCTGAGGCGTGGCCGGTCGTGACTGAGGCCTTGAACGTAGAAAAACTTTTTGACGTAGTCATCAACTCGGCCTTTGTGGGAATGCGCAAGCCTGAAGAACGGATCTACACACACCTGCTCGAAGAGTTGGAGATGGAGCCAGAAAACGTGCTGTTCCTCGACGATAATCGACTCAATGTCGATGCGGCTCGGGCCCGCGGTATACAAGTAATTGAAGTCACGGAGCCGGTGGCAGCCTGGACGAAAATTGAACAGATGGTTGGAAAGGCGTAACTAATTAACTGGCTAGCTGAAATTTGGTTTTCTTTTTTCCATTATTGCGGCGTGACCTTCCCGAACATCGGGACCAGTGAAACCCAACATCTCCAAGGCAACGGATGTATCAAAAGCTGGGCCTGCTGATCGGAGCCAGTTGTTCAAGCTGTACTTAGTCCATCGAATGGCTGTTTGGCTTCCAGTAGCTAGTTTTCGGGCGACGGCGTAGGCCTCTTCGATTACTTGCTCGTCGTCGACACAAATGCTGGCTAGACCCATAGCTTCAGCTTCTTCTCCTGTCATCGAGTCACAGGTCAACAAGTAATATTTGGCCTTTGCCATCCCGCAAAGGAGCGGCCAGATGATGGCAGCGTGATCACCGGCGGCCACCCCGAGCTTTGTGTGGCCATCAAGAATTCGAGCATTTTTTCCGACGATAGAGATGTCAGCCATAAAAGCTGCTGCAAGACCTGCCCCTACTGCGACACCCTCGATAGCTGAAATGATGACTTTCGAACAATTAATCATGTTGTAGACGATGTCTCGGGCTTCGCGAAGGGAATTTGAGCGGTAGTCAAAATCATCCATGATCTTTTCGATCATGCCCATATCGCCACCTGCCGAGAAGGTTCCATTTGCTCCGTGGATGACAACTACCCGTGTATCGGGGTCTCTATCGACGGCTTTCCAGACGTCTGCAAGTGCGAGATGCTTGGCCTCATCAACAGCGTTTAGCTTTCCTGGTGTGTCAATGCAGATATCTAGAATGCCGTCCTCGTCGGGACCTGAAATGGTTAAGGCTGAATAGTCTGCATATCGTTGCGTCATGTCTCTGAAACTAGCCCCAACAGGTTGACTATTTCCTATTCAGGTCGGGGGATTTCCCTCTCTCCGCGCAAAATCTCGGCGATCGAACGAATCTGATCCGGGTTTCCGTAAGACCTCTCCCACGGATGGAGGAGTCGGTCACGTCCATATCGGGGGATCAGGTGTATGTGGAAATGAAATTGTGACTGATCAGCAGCGGCGCCGTTGTTGTTGACAAGATTGATTCCCAGTGGTTCCAATCGATCGCGGACGATGTTCGCCACAGATCGGCAAGCTTGCATGACGTGAGCGGCATCATCGTCATCTAATTCGAAAATGTCTCGGACGTGGCGTTTAGGTATTACTAAGCAGTGTCCCGGTGTCATAGGGAGAATATCCATAAAGGCCAAGCAATGATCATCGTCATAGACGATGTTCGAAGCGGAGCTACCGTCGACTATTGAGCAGAACAGACAGTGCACGACCGGCGAGAGTAGTGGAGCCAGGAACTTGACGTGGCACTTTAGGCAGCTAACTCAAATCAAATGCGTCGAAGTTGTACTGACTCGATTTCGTGATTTGCGTCCTTCTTCAGCACCAAATCAGCGCGAGCCCGTGTCGGTAAAATATTTTCTTGAAGGTTGACCAGGTTGATGGAACGCCAGATCGTCCGTGCCACAGCCTCCGCTGCATCGACAGGTAAGTGGGCAAACTGACTGAAGTAAGCACTTTGTTCGCGGAACGCTGTCGACCGAAGTTGTTGAAAACGCTCTACGTACCAAGACTCAAGATCTTCCGTGTTGGCATCTACGTAGATTGTGAAATCGAAATAGTCAGACACAAACGGTGTGTTTGATGGAGCACCTGTTTGGAGAACATTCAAGCCTTCGACAATCAAGATGTCGGGCTGCTCCACTACCTGAACTTCATCGGTTATGTCATAGGTGACATGAGAGTAAATAGGCGCAGAGACTCGCGGGGCTCCATCGGCTATCTGGCGGAGAAACTCTAAAAGCGCTCCTTGACGGTAGGACTCGGGGAACCCTTTTCTGCCCAACAAGCCCTTTTCTTCCAACTCGGAGTTTGGTTGAAGAAAACCATCCGTGGTTATGAGATCGACTCTCGGGTGTTGAGGCCAGGCGCCAAGCATCGCTTGAAGAATTCTTGCGGTGGTGCTCTTGCCCGCCGAGACGCTGCCCGCCACCCCTATCAAGAAAGGTCTTGCCGCACTATCTCTGCTGAAAAAGTCAGATGTTGTGGTTTGAAGTTTGGACTGAGCTTCTACTCGAAGGTTTAGAAGTCGAGATAGCGGTAGGTAAATATCTCGAACCCCTGCCAGTGTGATTGGTTCGACACGTCCGGCTAGTTCCGATAGCTCATCTTCGTCAACAGTTAGTGGGGTCGCATCTCGAAGAGCCGCCCATTCAGAGCGGCTGAAGTTGAGGTGTTCACTAGACGGGTTCCATTCCGACACCCCCAAAGATTGACCTGTGGCATTGCTGTTTTGCAACTAGAACAGCGTTTAGTTTTGAATAGACCAAGCGCCGGATGTGTCGAAAAGACCTTTTCGCCAACGTTTGGGGTTGACCAATGAGGCCCGCGGGTAATCTTCGAACATCCAGCGAACGAAATTTCGGCGGCTCCAAGCGCTGAAATCAACAGCTTTAATGGCCAGTTCAGCTAAGGCGGGCCTCGCTAAGACGTGACTGAGGGACTTCGAAAGTCGATGGTCGAGTTCGAAAGCTGCTCTAGCGGCTTTTTCGTAAGTTACTGCTGCTGGTTTAGATGGACTTTCAGTAGCTATTGCCTGTGCAGCTAAGCGCCCGCTTTCTAGAGCTTGTCCGATGCCTTCCCCGGTCAACGGATCAGTAGCGGTCGCCGCGTCTCCGACAAACAACACTGGTCCTTGCGCTAGCTGTGCCTCAGGAAGTCGAGCTGGAATAGGCCAAGCACTATGGGAACCCTCGGGTTCCACTTTTCCCAGCACTTGTCGCACAGAAGGTCGCTCCAAGAGTCCTTGCCAAATCGCAGCCAGCTGCTTGCCATTCAGACCCTCCTTTCGCGGTAGTCCAAAGCCCAGGTTCACTCGACCCTCGGCTAAAGGAAAAGACCACACGTACCCTGGAAGTAAATCTTTCTCAAACCAGACCCACAAGTCTCTACTCTTGGGGCCATCTGCCTTCACGTATTGCCTAAATGCGTGCCAATCGCCTCGGTAACCAGTAGGAGTGCAACCCAAAGCCTTCCTGACTGGCGACCACATACCGTCTGCAGCCACTACGTGTTTAGTGGTGATGGTCTTCCCATCTTGAAGAGAGATTTGGGCGCCCTGCGACGTGATCTCGATCTGACTGAAAGCAAGGCCCTGGTGAATCTCAACCCCGGTGTTAAGTGCTAATCGAACTAGCTCGTCGTCTAGTTCGATGCGTTTGACCACAGCTGCGTACTGGCCTCGACGGTCCGGGAGTTTCAAATGAACTTCCCTACCTGACGGAGAACGAAGGAACACGTCTTGAACTGTCGTCCAACTGTCAGCGGCTGGACGAAGTCCAAGATGTTCAAGTTCGCGAAGCGCCAGAGTCGTCAGGCCATCGCCACAGCACTTATCTCGAGGAAATACTGCTTTGTCTATTACAACGACTTTTAGACCAAGTCTTTGAGCCGTGATCGCGGCAGCACACCCGGCCGGTCCGGCTCCAACGATTAGGACGTCACACTGCAACACTTTGAACAGGCTAGCGAGTAGTGGCCCGCAGAGGATTCAGTTTTGATTCGCTATTGAGGTCGTGGTGGTAGACAGATTCTCTTGTCCGGTATCGCCAGAACCCTGGACAGGTTGATCTGGTTCTTCAGCGATCGTCGTGGTTGTTTGGTCGGGGTCTGAGGGAGTTCCATCGCAGTTGAGGCCTTCCTCTGGGCGATAAGTGGCGAAGAAATAATCCGACTCCGTGGGGCGATCCTGCCAAGTTCTGATGCGTTCAGTTCTAACTCGAGTACATAGGTCGAACGGTTCTTCGGTCGGTTCCTGAAGTGTCACTTCGACGTTCGAAGTCGAGTAAATGTCGACTGTTACCGATTCATCGGTCCAACTGTTCCAAATCAGGACACCGAAAGGAGTTGAGTTGGTTATCACTAAATCCGGTCGAGGGTATGAGATCGTTGCTTCAAGACCATATGGATAGCGCTCGAAATAGATCGAGTGCGCTTGGTAATATTCAAAATCGAGTCCGGCACGAAGCGCGGCATTGAAGATAGTCGTAGCAAATTGTGAAACGCCTCCCCCAATGTCTTCGACAAGGTGCCCCTTTGAAATGAAGCCTCCCGGAACAAAACCTTTTTCTTCGGTGCGGCGACCGACCTTTTCGTTGAGTGACAATCGATCACCGGGTTTAACCCAGGTTCCACTAACTATTTCAGCAAATTTTTGGATGTTGGTGACGCGTCCAAGACAGCAAGAATATTGGGTGGTGAAGGACGCAACTTTTTCCACTATCCCAAGCGCCTCCAATCGGTTGACGGCCTCGCGCGGGGCCGCTGGTCTGTTCGGTAGTACGTGAACTTGCCCTCCCAAGTGTGTTTCCAGCGCCGCCTTGACTATGTCCACGGCGTCGCGTTGGCAACATGCTGTGCCTCCATCTGAGGAAATGATCTTGACGGTGCCGTCGCGAATCTCGAATTGAGCCTGTCCCGCGCCAGTGTTTCCTGGCATTAGTAACTCCTCGAGAGACGCCAAAATGAGGGACGTTTCGAGATTCAGGGATGGTTGGGAACCATCGAGGTCTAGGACGAACCAGCTCGCAACGATACGAGGAGCTATGACGGTTTCGTAGTCGTTGAGTCGGACGCTTAAAGGAGTTTGTACCGACCGGTTCGCTTTGGCGACAAGCTCACTTACAGTTTGATCACTGAATTCTGTAGGGACTTCTATTGTCGCCACTCGGACAGTTGGTGTCGTGCCCTCCTGGAGAACTTTGGTTATGGCAGCGGCAGCGTCTTCGACGTCAACTAGCTGGCCGGCTATTCCAGGCACTAGTTCCAGGCGGTTGGTTCCGATGCGTATCGACGGGTCAATTGGTGCCCGCCGAAGGCGCTGATTCGAGTACAGGGACCGTTCGAGTGTTGGCAGGTCAATATTGATTGCGATTTCGGCGGTGGTGTTCGAGGTCAGAGCCGAAAGCCAGTCAATAGGTCGGTTGAGGAGTCCTTCTCGCCTAGTGTTCATAACTGCTTCGAATGTGGTGATTACATCTAAAGAAATACCGAGGTCGCTCGCTACCCAACTAGCGTCACCCAGCTCGCTCTGGATGACAATCTGGGTGTCAGCCAAACGATCAGCGATCGCATCAACTCGAGCCCGCAGGGCGATGTCACTGAGCCCGCCGACGGTTTCTCCGGCGATTTTTACGTTCCGAACAACTCGATCCCGATGAATCGTGGCGTCAACGACCCAAACACTCAAAACCAGGACGGCGAGGAGCGTTGGTAGGCCGAGCATAAGAGCCCAGCGTGGGAGGCGAAGTAGCTCACGCACGTAACTGGATGGTAGGCCCATCTGGTCACGTAGTGTGCGCGGGCCAACTCATCGGATTATTTACGCCGTTTGTGCTAGGCAAGAAGCCTGAGCAAGTGGCTTCAGGAAATGCCAGAATCACCCAGATAGTCGTAACTTAGATCGGCTATTTGAAGAAGTCGATGAAGGGGTCAAACATGAGCAAGCTGTGTGAAGGACGCGTTGTAATCGTTACAGGCGGTGCCCGTGGCATAGGCAGGGAGCATTGCCTGATGCTTGCCGAACACGGAGCGAAGGTCATTGTTAATGATTTAGGTGGCGCTCGCGACGGAACGGGATCAGACTTAGGGCCGGCAGACGAAGTGGTTGCAGAAATTGAAGCGATGGGTGGCGAAGCCGCAGCTAACGGAGATGATGTCTCCGACTGGGAAGGCGCTCAGCGGCTAGTCAACCAAGCCGTCGAAACGTACGGTGATCTCACAGGAATTGTTAACAACGCGGGGATCTTACGAGACCGGATGCTGGTCAACATGACGGAGACAGAGTGGGATGCCGTCATCCAGGTTCACCTCAAAGGTACGTTCGCACCTGCTCGTTGGGCCGGGGCGTACTGGCGCGAAAAGGCCAAAGCCGGTGAGACGGTAAACGCATCGATAGTAAACACGACTTCGGTTTCAGGGATCTATGGAAACCCGGGCCAGACGAACTACGGCGCAGCGAAAATGGGGATCGCTGCATTCACAATTATTGCGGCACGCGAATTGCAAAGATATGGAGTGAGGGTCAATGCGATAGCCCCCGGTGCTCTGACTCGCATGACAGAAGATCTAGGGATGGGTGAAGCTTCCGAGGAAGATAAAGCGGCGATGCACCCGAGATACATAGCTCCAATAGTTACGTGGCTTCAAAGCGCCGAATCCGCTGACGTCACAGGTCGAATTTTTGAAGCCTCAGGTCGGATGCTGGCGGTGGCTAACGGATGGCATCGCGGACCTATGACTGAAGCCGTAGATGACCCAACAGAAATCGCTGAAGTTGCGAGACGTCTTGTATCTGAAGCACAACTCAATTCAGGAATGGACGGTCAACCCTTTGATGGAGGGTTAATCACTTAACTCGTTTCACTAGTATCGAGTGCCACAGGAAGGACAAATCATGTCTATTGATCCCAACGCAGTGGGTGCCACGGCTGCGCCAGTCGAGCGATCTTGGGGGTACCGCGACTCTTTACTCTACGCCGTCGGCATTGGAGCAGGAGCAGAGGACCCTGTTGGTTCCGAACTCGAGTTCACCACCAACAATTCCAAAGGAATTGAACAACGAACATTCCCGACCCAAGGGGTCGTGATCGGTGGATCTGGTGGTGCCTTGGGAAAGGTCGGCGAAATCGATTGGGGTCGGGTCCTTCATGGGTCTCAAGGAGTCACCTTGCATCAACCAATCCCAGTCGAGGGCACAGTTGTCATCGAGGAAAGTGTCAGTGGTATCTGGGATAAAGGCGAAGGGAAAAACGCAATCATTGAAACCGAGTCGAAGGTGTCCTTGAAGGACACAGATGCACCGCTTTTCGATCTGCGATTTTCCATAGTTGTTCGAGGTTCTGGAGGCTTTGGCGGTGAAGAAGGAAACACGGCTCCGCAAGTTCATTCGCCCGAAGATGCCCCGGATCACGAAGTGACCTATCAGACAAGAAGCGATCAGGCGCTGACCTACAGGCTGTCAGGCGACTACAACCCGTTACATAGTGACCCCTGGTTCGCCACTGAACTTGGTGGCTTTCCCAAACCAATTTTGCATGGGTTGTGCACCTACGGATTCACAGGTCGAGCGCTTCTTCATGAATTGTGCGGTGGTGACCCGAGCCGGTTTAAAAGCATGGACTCAAGGTTCTCTTCCCCCGTATTTCCGGGAGACTCTTTGACCGTTCAGATGTGGGTGGGCGAGGGCCAAGCGATTTATCGCACCATCGCTCAAAAAGGCAGCGCAGAGGAGCGAGTTGTCATTGACAACGGCCTTTGTTTATTCAGCTGAACCAACAGACCGGGTTGCAGCGTTTCGTCGGTGCTTAGAAGAGTTTGAGTTCGTCACTTTCAATGCCCCGTAACTCGTCGTAGTCAAGTAACAAGCATTTAATGCCGCGGTCTTCGGCCAGAACACGGGCCTGTGGCTTGATCTCCTGCGCGGCGAAGATCCCGGACACTGGCCGAAGATTCCCATCTCGATTGAGATAGTCGAGATAGCGACTCAATTGCTCAACGCCATCAATTTCGCCTCGACGTTTGATTTCGATAGCTACAGCCTCACCTCTGCTATCCCGGCAGAGAAGATCGACGGGCCCAATGTCGGTGGGGTACTCCCTCCTAACCAGCACCATGCCGTCAGAAATCTTGTCGACATTGGCGGCCAATAATTCTTGGAGGTGAGCTTCGACTCCATCTTTCTGTAGGCCTGGATCAATTCCCATATCTTGGGAGAAATCTGAAATAAGTTCGTGAAGTTTGATCGTTAATTTCTCGTTTTTTTCGTTAGTGACCAACCATGTCAATTCATCGTTGTCATCTGTCGACTCGTGAATACTGTTTGGCGCATTCATCCAATTCAGCGGCTTGTATGCGCCGCCATCGGCATGAATTGAAATACAGCCATCGGCCTTTATCATGATCAAGCGAACGGCTTCTGAAAGGTGTGCGTCTAGGCGACCTGAGTAGTCAACCGTGCAGTTAGCAATAACTAGGCGCATGAAAAGCTGAAGTTAGTCACGACTGAGTCCAGGTACGCGGATGTTCGCGTAATAGTTCAGATGAGCTGATAAGTAGCAGTCAACTTCGGTTGTCTGTGTCCATCAAGCACTTCAGCTCTCCCGGTTTCAACCATATGCAACAAGTGAGCATGCACTGACCCTGCAGCCGGATACCAAAGTCGTTTGTCGTACTTCTCGTACATTTCCGGGACGAAGTCAGCGATTTTCTGGGGGCCGTCTTGCAGGAACCCTACGATCTGTTCTTCGCGTTCTTCTCGGTGATGAATAAAGCTTTGAACGTATTCAACAGGGCGAGGAATTGCTGGCCCGTGGGTTGGCCAATATTGCTCATGGTCAAGCGGAAGTAGTTTTTTCAACGACTCCATATATTCCTTCATCGACCCATCTGGTGGTCCGACCACGCTCGTTGCCCACCCCATTACGTGATCACCAGAGAAAAGACTTCTTTCTTCTTCTAACTCGAAGCACAGATGATTGGAACAGTGTCCCGGAGTATGAATCGACCTGATCGTCCAGCCTGGCCCATGCACAATGTCGCCGTCCTTAAGAAAAATGTCGGGCGAAAACTCTGTGTCAGCTCCTTCGCGTTTGAGCTCTTCGGGAAGCTCGTCGAATTCTTTGCGGTACTGCTCCTGCTCTTCATTGGAGATGAATTCCGAGAAATCGACGCGATCTTCGGGATCGTCCTCCTTCACGCTTCCATGCGGTCCAAAGCCGTAGGAAATAGCGCCAGTTCGTTCTTTCAGTTGCTTGGTGAGAGGCGAATGATCGCTGTGGGTGTGGGTAATAAACGCGTGAGTGACTGTTTCGTCAGGTTCAAGAGCGCTCAAGATGTCATCCAAATGGCTCTCCAGAGGAGGCCCAGGGTCGATCACAGCAACCTCTCCTTGGCCGACCAGGTAGGTGCCTGTTCCCTTGTAAGTAAACGGGGTCGGGTTCTTGCAAATAACTCTGCGGATTAGTGGTGTGACTTGGTGGCTAGCGCCATAGTCGAAGTCACCGAGGTCCTGATAGTGCTGAATAGTCGTTGCCATGGTCCTCCACTTAGAGCGTTTGCTCAAACCGATCCCAGCATGAGGTTATGGAATTATCTGGTTGGTTATTGTCTATTTTTCCTGCACCGCCCGACATCTTTGAAAACGCAGCAATGGCTTCATTGACGCTGGCGGTAACCGATCGCAGAGCTTCGAGTCCAGAACCTTTAATCACAGTCCGGACGTTAGCCGGGACCACTGGTTCAAGTTGTCTTGAACGAATTCCGACGCTGAGACCGGATTGCAAAAAGAGAGAGCACTATGCGAGCCGAAATGTGCGTGACTTCAGATAGATCCCGAGTTAAGGCTTCATAGTCTCTAGACTCCAGAGTGGAGGAACCAATTGTGCTGATTGTCTTATCACCTGCAAAAAGGCTTGACTTCGATTCGGAATTGCCGACCACTAAGCACTCGGTGCCCACACTGATCAAAGACTCAGCCAAATTGGTTGATGAACTGGTGAAGAAGTCACCCACAGACCTGGGTCAACTGATGAACCTTTCTCCAGCCCTCGCGGATTTAAATGCCGAACGTTTTCAGGACTGGGAAGAGAATTTCACCACCCAGAATTCGCGGCCGGCGATGCTGGCATTTCGAGGAGATGTGTATGTGGGGATGGATGTAGCTAGATACACAGAACGAGATTTCACTAGGGCACAAAAAACCATCCGAATACTGTCTGGCTTACATGGAGTGCTTAGGCCTTTAGATCTGATTCAGCCATACAGACTTGAGATGGGAACGAACCTGTCCACCCCGCGAGGTCAGGGGCTCTATGAATTTTGGGGCGACCGGATCAGCGAACTTTTAGCCTCAGACCTTCAGGGACATCGCTCCCGGGTTCTTATCAATCTCGCATCAAAGGAGTATTACTCCGTTGTCGACGAAACCCTTTTAGATGCTCGAGTGATTAGTCCTCGCTTCCTAGATGAAAAGAATGGGAAGTTTAAAATCATAAGCCTCTACGCGAAGCAAGCACGAGGGGCCATGGCTTCGTGGCTAGTGCTGAACAGGGTGGATAGCCCGGGCTCGATCACTGAATTTGCTGAGATGGGCTATACCTACTCGCCCGAACGCAGCACCCCCGACGAGCCAACTTTTGTGAGAGCAGAACGTTCGCGCACTTGAGGCTCAGCAGATCCCCATTCGTTGAGCGGCATCCTTCAGCTCCTCTTGATGATCCGGATGAGCTATAGCGATAAGTCGTTCCGCTTTCTGGCGCACAGAAGCATCTTGTAAACGAGCGATTCCGAACTCGGTGACGACAACGTCCACGTCGTAACGGGTTGCGGTTACG
>ENA-UPTF01000101-UPTF01000101.1-marine-metagenome-genome-assembly--contig:-NODE-101-length-57456-cov-4.494780_pt1 | contig 57456 bp, 59 predicted proteins | sample MGYA00238166_ERZ767019 | MGnify/ENA primary metagenome ERZ767019 (study PRJEB28930, sample SAMN06266391) | marine metagenome | isolation source: Sea water from 250 m depth | place: Atlantic Ocean | study... | reverse complement strand
CTCATTTTTTTTAATGGATTGAGGTTCTATATGTCGAATAAAAACAGGGACACCCCATTCTTTCCCTGTAATCTGAACAAATGCTTGATCTTTATTACTATCACTACGTAAATGGTGATTTACATGACCAATCACAAATTCCGCTGAATTTGGTAATTGAATAGATTTAAACAAAGTCAGTAGAGCCATCGAATCTATACCACCTGATATTGCAAGTAGGAATTTTTGTTTTTCTAAACCATTTAACAGAAATTGTAAATGATCTATAAATTGATTCCTAAGCGGATCAACTGAGACCTTATCTATATTCAATAAAGGGATTTGCTTCATCTTCCAGAATTTACTTGACTTAACAAGAGAAGTGAAAATGGGTTTCGGACATCTCTTTTGAAATAGATGCGCTAAAACCGTCTGCAAGAGAGTATAAATAATGGACTGAAATTCTTTTTATCATTAATCAAACTAACTAAAATATGAATTGCTATTTTTTCTTTTTCAAACCAATAATCTACTTCCGCAATAAATCTTGTTTCAATGTAATAGCCGTATAAATGCTATCTAAATTTATAATAATACTTCAATTTCAACTCATTCCGAACCCCCTATGAATCATGTATAATCCATTTTAGTGAATCTATTGATAATAGCTTTAGATTTTTTAAGATTGAATAAGGGTTGAAATAATGGTATTAGTTTAAAGACAAGACGAAATAAAACTTATTTAATTCAACTATATTTTGTTTACTCCTTATAGTTATATATAGTCAAAGAAAAACTTTGAAAAACATTGGATCTTATCTTGATAGGAACGAGGGTACAACATCCATTCAGCAGCAGATATACTACTCAGAATAGAATTACCATCTTGTGGTGTAAAACAGAAACCGGTAATCTCATGATTATTACGAACATTGAGGGACTGTTCCACAATTACTGTTTGATTCAAGATTCGACCAAAATGCCCATGGTCACGCCCAAAGGAGAAAACCGTGCTGGTCATATCTTTAGTAGTCATAGCAACATATGGACTATTATAGAGCTTTTCCTTTATATCATTCAAGGTAATGGGTTCTCTAACTATAACTGTAAACCATAGAACATGCATATATTGGCTGTTCACTTTCATTGCCGAGGAAAATATGTTCAGTTCCATACCAAGGGTTTGAAATAACCCAGATGCATCTTTTGCGTGGTGTGAACCATATAATTTATCGGAATGAATCCCTACCTGGGGAGCAGCAATAAAACTCCCTTGTTGACTTAAATCACTAGCTCGCCGGATACACACAAATCGACCATCTACTAGATTTTCCGAATCATCGTATACCGCTAAATTATTTAATATACAGGAAATATTATGGGTGTTGCACGAGACAATTTGGATAAATCTGTCTTCCGAATCTAATGCACTATCATTAATCCCACGTGCATATTTTTTCCCAAAACCATCTTCGCTTCCCTGTGCTAGGAAGCCTCGTACATTATCAGAAAATTTTTGGTAATATTTTACTTTATTTTTATGCCCAACACCTTTTGGCGTACAATCAATTACTACTGAAGACCGTTTAATAGCACCTTCTGTTTCAAGTTCTGGTTCCAGACCAATTTTTTTAAATTCAGTTAGCTTTTCATCATCAACCGCAAGCCTGGCACCTCGTCTTAAAAGGTCAGTGACCTTTGATCTATCTCTATTTAATGCAGAATTCTTGTGAAATGTCACTTCATCGATACCTAACTGGTCACGGTAATCACACAGCAATCCAATTAAGGGTTCACCTATCGTACCCGTACCAATAATATGAATGATTTTTCGTTCCATATAAATCAGTCCTTTTTTTTCATGTCCAATTTCTTTTCTAAACGAACCTGGATAAAAATCCAACACAGAATAGATCCGTATACAGAAATAATTGCGGATAAAAGGTACATCATATTATGTTTCTCTCTTCCAATCTTTTTAGAATATGGACTCGGAATCGAATCATGAATGAAATAATCACTAATAGAGATAATAGTGAATAGTTGATCATTAATGTTGGCATGATTCCAGCATTTTTAAAATATTGACCTACTTGTGGGTGCGATTGCAATTCTGGTAACCAGAGTTTCACCGAAAGAAATATTATAGGTACATCAATGAAGGCGATGATGCCTAATACCGCAGCGTAACGTGAAACCTGCTCTGGATTACCGCCGAATTCTCTGAGCATAAAATATCCTAAGAATATCAGAAAAAGAATCAAACTTGTTGTCAAACGCGGTTCCCAAACCCAAAAATGTCCCCAAGCAGGTTTGGCCCAGATTGGTCCTGTTAATAATACGAGAAACATGAAAAGTGTTCCGGCTTCAGCACTTGCTAAAGCATAATGGTCCCAGATCTGTTCCTTCTTCCAAAGAAATAAAATGCTGAATATCATCACAAATAAATATCCGATGAATGCTGTCCATGCCACCGGCACATGTATATAGAAAATATTACCAAAATCAGCCTGAAGCTGGTTTTGAGGTGCTATAGTCAGGATAAGAAAAATATTGATTCCAGACAATAATATCCCCAATAAAAAATGGGTCTTATTCATTTGTAATGCAAAAAATGGCACTAATCTTCCACAATTTGATCGTAAAGTAAATACCCCAAAAGCACGGAGATCAGTGAGAATGTAAGTAGAATTAGAATCCATATACTCCATTCCCCGAAAGGCTTATCTTGAAATATAAATACAGTACTTTTAGTTGCTGCAATGATGACCGGTGATGCTATTGGAAAAAGTAAAACAGGAATTAGTACTTCACGTAAATCAGCTCGTAAAGCAAGTCCTGAAATCAGGCAACCTATAGACAGTATCGCACTATTTCCCAGAATCATAGTAATAAATAACAATAGGAAAGAAAAAGAAAGATCTATATTAAGAAAAAGAAAGAAAGGAAAAATAAAAAATAATTCTGCTATGGATAAAAAAATGAATCCAACCAATACTTTTGAAATGAAAACGTAACCCCTGTCTATAGGAGCACTGATCCAACTCCAATGGGCATCCATTTCTCGCTCATAGGAAAAGAGCCTGTTTAATCCCAAAACAGATGTAAATAAGATCACAACCCAAAGTAAACCAGGTGCAAATTGACGGAACATAATAGGTGATACATTAAATGCAAGGGCGAAAATCAATGTTACCGTAAGACCAAATATAAACATGGAAGTAACTATCTCTCGAGATCTCCATTCATTGATCAGTTCCTTCCAGATTAGATTACCCATCAACCATTTCCTTTTATATAAGAGGTTACCTCTTCTTTAGACATTCCTTTCAAACTAACATCTAAATCAATGTGTCCACTTTTTAAGATAATAATGCGATCTACCACATTTAATGGCCAATCGATATTATGTGTAGCAATCAGCATTGTTCTATTAATGTTTTTCCATTTGATAATAAGGTCATTAAACAGATCTCTCCCCTCTTGATCTAGAGCATTTAAAGGTTCATCCAAATATAATATCGGTGTAGGAATAAGATCTGCCATCGCCAGTTTCAACCTTTGTAACATGCCCTGTGAGTAAAATTTAATTTGCTTATCGCAATGCTTTTCCAGGGATAAATATCCGAGACATTCACGTATTTTATCCTTGTTGGCATGTAATCCATATAGTCCTGAGATAAATAATAGATTTTCTTTCCCACTTAAGGATGGATAGAGGGATGCATTATGTCCAATATATAAAGAATACTGTCTAGATAAAGGGTCACTGGGAGAAATCTCTTTCCCATTTATACAAACTTTCCCTGAACCAATCGAAGTGATTGATGATAGTAGTTTAAGTGTTGTGGTTTTGCCAGAACCATTTGATCCAAGTAAACAGGTCGCAGAACCAGAAGAGAGCGTAAAAGATAAATTGCTTAATACATTTTGTAAATAAAAAGATTTACAAATACCAGAAATATCAACCTGCATTATGAAGAGGTCTTCCTTATTTCTCGAATTACAATAGAGACATCCATTTTTAGTCTATCTCTTGTCTCTTTGTAATCATCTATTGAAACCTTACCCAGGGAAAAATCATTTTCTAGTTCTTTTATTTGCCTGTATAGGATCGTTTTCTTTCGCTTGAATGTGTCAATATCAAAAACTTGTGGCGGGATAGCAATATTTGAATCAAAAAGAGGCTGTGCAATAAATACAATTCCAATGGTAAAGAAAGATATGATTAATAGTGGGGATAACAATTCCATTTTACTCCTTTTGAGGCCATAGACTGATCAAAGTACCAGCAACCAATACCCAGCCTCCCAACCAAACCCACCAGACCAGTGGGTTAATCATTATCTTTATATAGGCAATTTCTTCTTCAATATCTATTCCAGAAAAAATAGAATAGAAATCTTTAAGAATAGTGGAAAATATTGATAACTCACTGTGTGGTTGTCGCCGGTCTGGATTTGGATCTCGGTGGAAGTAAATACGTTTTTCAGGAAAGAGTTGTGTAATTATCTCTTTCTGTTCATTAAAAACATTTAATCCGGCAACCCATGCAAAATGGTTCTGTCTTTCTAATTCTTTAAGAGAAATAAATTGAATCTCATATGATCCAACTTTTTGAGACTGACCTTTTTTTATTGGAAACTCTAATTCCTGATTGAACGCACGGCCAGTGAATCCAACGAACATGAAAACAATTCCCAAGTGTACAATATATCCTCCGTATCTGCTCCGATTCTTAGCAACCATTGAAACCAGAGCTGTTATAACAGTTTCATTCTTAACTCTTCTTCTAGATTTGATTCCACGGATAAATTCTTCTAGAAGAACAGCCATAACAAATCCAATCAATGCAATTGAAATAACAACATAACCCTTTATGCCAATAATCAACCCTCCTAAAAGTGAGACCAAGCCGATAGCAATAGGCACAGAAAAATTCCGAACGAAAGCTTTTTTTGATGTACGTCGCCAGACAAGCATTGGACCAACCCCGGTCATGAATAGAAGGAATAATCCGATAGGAATATTGACCATATTAAAAAAAGGTGGGCCAACTGTTATTTTCGTTCCTGTCACTGCCTCTGAGATCACTGGAAAAATTGTTCCCCAGAACACTGCAAAACAGATAATCACAAAAATGACATTGTTAAATAAGAATCCGCTCTCACGGGATGTAAAAGATTCAATCCTCCTTTCAGATCTAAGGTCTGATCTACGGTATAAGATCAATCCTATTGAAGAGAATAAAATAAAAAACACGTATCCAAGAAAAAGGGGGCCAAGATTAGAGGCAGTAAATGAATGGACCGAAGACATAACACCGCTCCGAGTCAAAAAAGTACCAAAAATACAGAGTGAGAATGTTAATACGATTAAAACAATATTCCAGATCCTTAACATATCTTTCTTTTCCTGGATTATTATAGAATGCAGAAAAGCTGTACCTGTCAACCAGGGCATGAAAGATGCATTTTCAACTGGATCCCAGGCCCAATACCCACCCCAACCTAGCTCCTGGTAGGCCCACCAACCACCCAGAATAACACCAGCACTTTGAAAAAGCCAGACCACAAGTGTCCATCTACGAATAGAACGGATCCATAAAGGACTGGTATCTCCTGTGACCAATGCTGCAATAGCAAAAGCAAACGGAACAGAAAAACCTACATACCCAAGATATAAAGTTGGCGGATGTATGGCCATTGTCAAATTTTGTAAAAGAGGGTTCAGACCATTACCATTTGCAACAATAAAATTCGCATCTGTAGGAGAAAAAGGGTTCGCAACAAAATTCGTAATAATAAGGAAAAAGAATTGTATGGATACTAATACCAATATCACCCAAGGCATAAGTTCTGTATACTTGTTCCTATTCTGCAAAAGTACGATCAAGCAATAGATCGATAATATAAATAGCCAAAATAATAGAGATCCTGATTGTCCAGCCCAGAGTGCAGTTATCTTATAAATTAAAGGAGTTTGAAGGCTGGAATAATGAGCAACATAGTCAATATCAAAATTACTCTGGATAAGCTCATTCAGTAGTACAAAGGTAGCTATAATGGATAAACATGACACCACGAGCACAGAGCGCCATCCAGCAATATAAAAACGATAATCTCCGGTTCTGAAGAAAAGGAACAGAATCATAAAAGAAATAAAAGAGAATCCAAGCGCCAGGCTTAAGGACACTCCACCAATTATTGGAATCACAATTCGTCTATTCTATAACTGGATTCATCTATAAGATCACCTTCATACCTAGAGGCACACTTGACCTGCAACTGGTCCGCGTTGAACATGCCACTGAGATATTTCCCTTCTACGATAATTTCGGCATCATCCTTAAAAAGGTCTGGACGAGTGCCATAGAAGACTACCGGTATAGATACTTCACCCTGAGAAAGTTCAAAGGAAGCATCTAACAGATCTGCATCGGAGATTATAATAGAACCCGGTTCAACCTTGCCACCCAGGCGTACACGAGATGATTCCTGTGTAGCCTTAAGTTCTGATAAAGAAAGAAATTTCATCATTCCCGTACCACTTTGCATAGGATTAAGAGTCACATATATGATCCATGATATAGTGATAAGGGAAACTCCAGTAATGGTGATAATAAACTTTTTACGAGCCATAACTTTATTAATTACACACTAAAATACAGCCGTTTCCTGCCATTCACCTAACTCGTCCTTCATCGTAACTACAATTTCTCCCAAGGTCGCGTAGGCCTTGGCCGCAACAATGATCAGAGGAACTAGATTCTCATTGTTCTTACAGGCTATTTTAATTTGGTTTAGGGCAGACCGGACCTCAGAATTATTACGATTTTTTCTTAGAAGATCAAGCTTGGCACACTGGGCTCTTTCAACTTGGGTATTGATCTCCAAGATAGGAATATCTATTTCTTCTTCTTCATTTACAAAGTCATTTACACTTACAACGATACGTTGATTGTTATCTACCTTGTTTTGATAATCAGAAGCAGCATTAGCTATTTCATGCTGGAGATATCCCTGTTCTATCGCTGGAATGACACCACCTAATTCATCGATTATCTTGAAGTATTGTTCAACCTGTTCTTCAATGCTGTCCGTTAATGACTCAACGAACCATGATCCTCCCATGGGGTCCACAACATTCGCAACACCGGTCTCATGGGCAATTAGTTGTTGAGTACGCAAAGCTATCTCAGCCGCTTTTTCACTGGGCAAAGCTAATGTCTCATCCATCGAATTCGTATGTAGACTCTGTGTGCCACCCAAAACAGCAGCCATGGCCTGAAACCCTGTACGAGCAATATTGATCTCTGGCTGCTGTGCTGTTAGGCTACATCCTGCTGTCTGAGCATGGAACCGTAGTGCCATTGAACGTTCGTTTTTGGCCCCATATTTATTTTTCATTCGTTTGGCCCAAATCCTCCGTGCAGCTCGATACTTGGCGATCTCTTCAAAAAAATCCAAGTGGGAATTAAAGAAAAAGGAAAGTCTTGGAGCAAAAGCATCTACATTAAGTCCTGCCTTGATACCATATTCTACATAAGTAAATCCATTGGCCAGAGTAAAGGCCAATTCCTGTGCTGCAGTTGAACCTGCTTCTCGGATATGGTATCCGCTAACAGATATCGTATTATAGTTAGGCATATTTGTTGTGCAATAAGAAAGCATATCGGTAATAACGCGCATAGAGGGTTCTGGCGGGAAGATCCATTCCTTCTGAGCAATGAATTCCTTTAAGATATCATTCTGGAGTGTTCCACGCAATCGGTCTAATGGGACACCTTGTTTCTCAGCTACCGCAATATAAAACGCCAGTAAGATGATCGCTGGTCCATTAATCGTCTGTGATACTGAAATATCGCCTAAATCGATACCATCAAAAAGCGTTTCCATATCCGACAAATTCGATACATTAACACCACATTTTCCTACTTCTCCTATGGAAAAAGAGTGATCAGGATCATATCCCATGAGCGTTGGCATATCATATGCTACCGATAAACCTGTCTGACCCTTCCCAAGTAACAATTTGAATCGATGGTTTGTTTCTTCGGGTCTTCCATAACCGGAAAACTGGCGCATTGTCCAAAGTTTCCCACGATAGAGGTTCGAATGGATACCACGCGTATAAGGGTATTGACCTGGAAAACCTAATTTCTCCATATAACCATTCTCAGGGGAAACAGGAAAATAGCAAAGATCTATAGGGTCCCCGCTTAATGTATCAAAATCAGCATTCCTATTTCCGGTACCGGAGACAGATTCTGACCAAGAGGTCTTGCTCTCATTGAATAATTCTAACTGTTCATCCATTTAATTGACTTGTCTCCACAATGCTATCTCTGCCATGGACCAATTTTATCATTCCTTCAACCAACATCCATAAAATCAATATAATTAATATAACATCTATGCCAAATAAAAGTCGATTATTACCCATGAAAGATCCGGCTTTTATTATCAACGTTAAAAGCGTGATTATTGATATGAATGCAAAAGGTATTGCCAAAGGTAAAACCGGTTTTTTTCGGCTCCATGAATACAGTAAAAGAACCATCAGTGTGAGAGCAGCCAACATCTGGTTGGAAGCACCAAAGATGGGCCACAATACCCAACCTGCCTGTGTAGATGTACCGGTGGAAGGATCAACTATGTTCCAAAGGGCCAATAAGATAGCAGGAATCACAGCCACTGCTGTAGCCATATATCGATTTTTGAGAATAGGGATGTTCACAGCTTCTCCTAACTCTGTTATTATAAAACGTTGTATCCTTGTCGCAGTATCCAGGGTCGTTGCTGCAAAGGAAATAACAAGAACAGCCATTAATCCATTCGCGATATCTGCCGGAATGCCCAAGGCCTGTATAAATGCACCACCACCCAGTACGAATGCTGCTGCTTTATTTGCAGTGGCATTTCCCCATGTATCATAATAATTGGCCCATGATAGGTCATCAACTATTCCAACAGAAGGTAAACTGCAGGATGTGACCAATGCAATCCCGGCAACAGCGGCCAATGTAGATGCCAAGGCCAGTATCCCTTCTCCAAGCATAGCGCCATATCCAATAAACCGAGTATCATGCATTCGTTTGATCTGCTTGGATGTGGTCCCCGAAGAAACAAGCCCATGGAAACCGCTTATGGCACCACACGCAATGGTGACAAATAAAAGAGGGAAAATTGAGGGTGCATCTTCTCCACCAGACCGAAATGCAGGAGCATCTATGACAGGATGAGCAACAAATAGACCAATAAATAATAGTGATAGCCCAACAAACAACTGGTGACTGTTTATATAGTCTCTGGGTTGTAGTAAGAACCAGACCGGTAATAAACTTGCAATCGCTGAGTATATGAACAATAAAATGATCCAAAGGGTGTTCTGTTGACCACTACCTAAACCAAACGATTCGAAGGAAAGGGGAAATTTTGTTCCTATATAAATAAAAATATATAGGGTTGCAAGTGCCAACAAGGATGGTAAAAATGCATCTAACTTACGTCTATATAATTGCCACCCTACAAGCATGGCAATGAAAATTTCAATATTAACTGGTAAAACAGTTATCGGAAACGCTACGAATAATCCAGCAATCACCATGGCAAAGACAGCAAGGACAAGCCATACCAGTAATAATACAAAAATAAGAAACATGATCCGGGTACGTGAGTTAATCACCTTACTCGTTAGATCAGCAATAGATCTTCCTTTTTCCCGAACGCTCGTTACTAACGTACCAAAATCATGGACAGCACCCATAAATATTGTACCAAAAATGATCCAGAGGAATGCAGGCAACCATCCCCAATAGACTGCGATGCAGGGACCAATGATTGGGGCAGCGCCAGCAATCGATGTGAAATGGTGACCAAAAAGAATATATTTTTCCGTGGGAACAAAATCGATGCCATCTTCAAATTCTTCCGCTGGGGTCGGACCATTGAACTCTTGGAGACAAAAAATTCGATCTGCAATGAATTTGGAATAAAACCGATAACCAAGGAAAAAAAAAATAAACCCGGCTAACGCGAGAATAACTGAATTCAAGTCTTAAACTTTAAGGATTTCCGAAACCGGGATCAGTTCTTTTATTGTATGTATCAACCCCATTTTATCCAGACCAAGAAGGTCCATTATTTGAACACGTGATCCGTGCTCAACAAATGAATCAGGAAGCCCTAAACGCTTTATACTCCCTTTATAGCCATTTTCCAACAACCAGGCCGCTACGCCATCACCAAAACCGCCCGTGATGACACCTTCTTCGACCGTAATAACGTAATCAAATCTACCTATAATGGAACTTAAATATTGCTCATCCATGGGTTTAATAAATCGGCAATTAACTACTTCACAAGAAATCCCATCTCTGGCAAGCTCTATCGCTGCCTCTCGCGCAGTGAACACCAAAGGGCCAACCGCCAATATGACCGCATCTTCACCCTGATTCATTATGTTCCAGGATCCAATGGGAAGCAACTCCGCCTGACCACTTTTATCAAACTCCACGGATGACGCTTTTGGATATCGAATCCCAAAAGGCCTATCTGTAATATTCAAGGCCGTATAAAGAAGATGCCGAAATTCATTTCCATCCTTTGGTGCAGTTAGAATCATACCCTGTACACAACGAAGGTAAGAGATATCTAAGGCTCCGTGATGGGTTGGCCCATCCTCACCAGCGATACCGGCCCTATCCATACAAAATATCACTGGAAGGTGTTGGACAGCAACATCATGAACCAGATGATCATAAGCCCTCTGTAGAAAGGTTGAATATATTGCCACGATCGGACGCACCCCTTCAGTTGCCATGCCAGCAGAAAATGTGACCCCGTGTCCTTCAGCGATACCTACATCATAGTAACGATCAGGAAACTGTTTTGCAAATGGTACCAATCCTGTTCCCTCTCTCATGGCCGCTGTAATACATACTATATCATCGCGATTATAGGCTATTTCACATACCAACGATCCAAAAACACCCTGAAAGGGCAATACCGATGGCTTAGAATCAGAAGATGGTTCGATCTTATCTAATTTCTTCCCATTGGGCTTTACGCCATGATACTTGACAGGATCTTTTTCGGCGACCTGCATTCCTTTCCCCTTCTTGGTCAATATATGGAGCAACACCGGACTGGGAATATCTTTGATATTCTTAAGGGTTTTGATCAGTTCATCCAGATCATGACCATCAATTGGTCCAAAATAACGAAAGCCCAACTCTTGAAAGAGTATCCCCGGTACAACAATATTCTTAATACTTTCATCGATCTTTTTAAGAAAGGTCCGTGTTCTGCTTTTTGCGAGAGGTAGCTTACCGGTCAGGTTCCAGACCTCATTGCGAATATGATTATAGGTGGGATTGGAAATGAGCCGGGTTAAATATTTACTAATAGCACCTACATTAGGGCTTATTGACATCTCATTATCATTAAGGATCACCGTTAGCTGTCGACCAATATGTCCAGCGTTATTTATTCCTTCATATGCAAGGCCACCTGTCATTGCACCATCACCAATCACTGCGACGACACGTTGATCCTTTTTATTCTGATGGAGTGCCTGTGCTACACCCAAAGCTGCAGAGATAGATGTAGACGCATGCCCGGCACCAAACACGTCATATTCACTCTCTGTGCGCTTTAAAAATCCACTCAGACCACCAAACTGACGTATTGTTGGAAATTCATTAAAACGACCAGTAAGTAATTTATGTGCATAGGCCTGGTGCCCAACATCCCATAGAAGCTTATCTTCAGGGGTGTCATATATATAATGCAATGCTAATGTAAGCTCTATTACTCCCAAAGTTGGTGCAAGGTGCCCTCCAATTTCTGTTATCACTTCGATCGTGTAATCTCGAAGTTCCTTACGTAGTTCATGAAGTTCGGATATAGAAAAATTTTTCAGATCAGATGGTGATCTGATTTCATGAAGATATTTAAGCTGCATGGACCTGATCGAGATTGGTTCGGAAATACTTACTATTTGAATCAAATAAAATCTCATGAAAAATGGAAATACCATCAATCTCAGGATGAAAGGATAACCCAAGGAAATGTCCGCTTAAAACGACCAAAGGTTCTTCATGATAGTTACTGCCAAGTACCTGCACATTTTTCCCTACTTCTGTTATTTTAGGCGCTCGTATCAGTGTGGCAGGAAACTTTGAATATTCTTCTCCAAAATAAAATTTACCTGTTTCAGTTGATGACATGATCTGGCGGCCATAGGCGTTTCTATCTACTGAGACATTCAATAACCCTAATGGTACTACCCGCGAGTCGTATACCTTTTTAGCCATTAGAATCAGACCGGCACATGTACCCATGATCGGATAATTAATAGCAAATGATAATATTGGTTCTCGAAGATCGAATTTATCTATAAGCAAGGACATTGTTGTTGACTCTCCGCCAGGTATGACCAACCCTTCGATCCCATCTAGATCCTTTGGCAGCTTCACACTAACAGATTCAATACCCATGTCTTTAAAAATACAGTGGTGTAAGGCAAAATCGCCCTGGAGTTCCAATATACCTATACGATTCACCAGCCTCGTTCCTGCATGCGCTCTTCTTCAGGTATTTCTGACATTTCCAAACCTTTCATAGCCTTTTTTAAACCTGTACTGGCGTCCGCGACACGGGCCGAATCTTTATAATGTGTTGTAGCTTCCACAATAGAGTTCGCTCTTGCTTCTGGATCATCACTTTTAAATATACCCGAACCTACAAAAACAGATTCAGCACCCAGTTGCATCATAAGCGCGGCATCAGCAGGAGTGGCAATTCCGCCGGCTGCAAAATTCGGTACAGGAAGTTTTCCTAATTTTGCGGTCTGCTGTACTAAAGACAGAGGGGCACCTAATTCCTTAGCTTCGGCAACCAATTCATCTTGACCCAAAACTGTTAGTCGTCTAATCTGCCCAACGACAGTTCGCATATGTCGAACAGCCTCAACTATGTTACCACTTCCAGCTTCACCCTTGGTCCTTATCATAGCTGCACCCTCAGCTATACGGCGCAGTGCTTCACCAAGATTCCGGCAGCCACAAACAAAGGGTACCTTAAAATCATGTTTCCAGATATGGTTATGTTCATCCGCCGGTGTCAATACTTCACTCTCATCAATGAAATCGATCTCCAAAGTTTCCAATACCTGTGCTTCTGCAAAATGACCTATGCGACATTTTGCCATTACCGGAATTGAGACTGATTCCTGTATCCCCTTTATCATTTGAGGATCACTCATCCGTGCGATTCCGCCATCGGAACGAATATCAGCTGGTATACGTTCAAGTGCCATTACAGCGCAGGCTCCTGCAGATTCTGCGATCTGAGCATGCTCAAGATTGACCACATCCATGATGACACCGCCCTTCAGCATTTCTGCTAAACCTACTTTTACTTCAAAGGAACCTTTACTCATATACTTCTTCCTTTTCTGTTATTTGTCCAATGATTTTGATCTTTTCTACAATCTCATTAATAATATTATCGGGTGTGGACGCACCCGCAGAGATACCAATGATCTCTGAATCTTTGAACCAATCTGGGTCCAAATCTTCTGCTGATGTCACCTGATAGGATCTGGGGTTACGCTCTAACGCCAACTGGGTAAGACGTTTTGAATTAGCACTGGTAAAAGATCCGATCACGATCATTGTATCGGACCTAACCGCTAATTCTTTGATCTGTTCGTGATTCCTCCTGGTTGGAAAACAAATTGTATTAATAAATCGCAGGTCAAATACCTTTCTAATTAAAATATTAATGATTCCTTGAACATTTTCTATCATCTGTGTCGATTGACTCACAACACCGGCTTTTTTCATTTTTCGCAGGGTATGAGCCTCTTCCGGATTAGCAATAATGATCGGTTCAGAGACCTGTGCGGCAATAGCCACCACTTCATCATGACCATGATCACCAATAATAATAGTGCGTCGTCCTTCTCCTTCAAGCTTTTTTATCTCTTCATGGATCTCGGTTACAAGAGGGCAGGTAGCATCAATTATTTCCTGGTTATTCCCCCTTGCTTTTTCCCATAATTCAGGCACTGTTCCATGGGCACGAAAAAGAACTGGTTTTTCCTTCGGTACCTCCTTTAGATCAGCTACCACTTTTGTCCCAGATCTCGCAAGGTTTCTTACTACTGTTTCATTATGAACGATATCACCCAGCATGTATACTTCATCATACTCTTTTGCCGTATCATATGCCATTTTCACAGCATCTCTTACTCCGAAACAATAGCCAGCATCCTTAGCCAGAAGAATTCTCAAGTCTGCTCCTTCACTTGCGTTATAATCATTTGTTTTGACACACTAACGATCTTGGTCGTCAATTCAGATAGGGAACCTTCCAGCACTGCACCAGCAGCAAACGCGTGTCCACCACCTCCTAATTCATTCGCAATACCATTGACTGTGAATTTACCCTTTGATCTGAAATTAATTCTACATGATTGAACGTTTTGCTCATAGATCATGATGGCTACTTCCACGCCTTTGATCGTCCGAACAAAATCAGAAAAACCTTCAATATCATTACTAGTTGCAGATGCATTCTTTACCATATCTTGGGACACGATGAACCATGCTAACTGGCCTTCAAGTTCATAATTAAGAGTTGTAAGAATATTGCCAAGTAGACCGACACGCGCTTTAGAACTATTCTCATAGACAAGCTGATAAATTTGGTGAGTGCTTACTCCTTTTTCCAGGCATTCTATCGCAATTGTGTGACACTTTTCATCGGTATTACTATATCGAAAGCAACCCGTGTCTGTCATAACAGCAGTATAGATCCCAGTACAGATCGATTTCGTAAGGGGCTTACTTCTGGCGACTTTAAGATAATCATATACCATGCACCCTGTAGCCGCAGCATCAATATTGACAACATTATGTGTGAATGGATGGTCTTCTGGATGTGGATGATGATCAAGGTTCATTGTTTCTAATTGATATTTTTCTATTATATCCCTGATAGCTCTGACACGATCGAAATCACCAACATCAAAGATAATGACCATGTCAACAATTTTTAACCAATCTAATTGCTCACTCTCATTAAATGTCTCGAAAATATCAGCACTGCCAAGAAAATTATATTCATCAGGTAATGAAGAATAATTAATGATCCGAACATCCTTACCTATCTCGCGAAAATGATGATATAGTGCAACCTCGGATCCCAGACCATCGCCATCAGGATTCTCATGAGTTGTTAGCATGATTCTTTGCGCCCCATCGATCACATTATGAACCTGATGCCAATCTATGTCTGCAGAGTTAAAATTCATTTTTCATGTATCCATTCTTCATCCTTACCACCTCCAGAAAGGTTAACCCAACGAGCAAGTGAAAATAAATAATCTGAAAGACGGTTCAAATATTTTATGTGCAAAGTTATTTCTACTTCCTTTTTATAAAGAGCAACAATAGACCGTTCTGCACTACGGCATCCACTACGTGCAATATGCAGCCTGGATGAGAATTCAATTCCCCCGGGTAACACAAACTCTTCCAAAGGTGGTAGCTTCTCCGTGAACGTTTCTATCTTCTGTTCTAAGAACATCAATCTTTGTTCTTTTAATAACAAGTGTTGAGTATCCGGCATGGCAAGTTCTCCCCCCATGTTGAATAGGTCCTGTTGAATATCTTTCAGATCGGACCTTAAATCACTATCCGAGCATTCGGAGATCGACCATCCAAGAAACGAATTTAAATGGTCTATCTCACCTATTGCAACGATTCGTGGGTGATCCTTACTTAGTCTGACATTATTAACTAAACCGGTCTCACCATTATCACCTGTCTTTGTTGTTACTTTAGTTATTCGCATTAGAAAAAGATAAGACTGACCAAGATAAATAATGGAAAAAGAATAGGCACTGACCATTTTACAAAAAAGCCGAAGAAGCTGGGCATATCGATACCAGCTGATTCTGAGATCGACTTCACCATAAAATTCGGAGCATTGCCGATATAGGTATTTGCACCCATGAAAACAGCTCCGGCAGATATGGCCAATAATGTTTCATATAGTTCTCCCATCAATACAGCTGGGTCACCACCGGCTGTATTAAAGAATACAAGGTAAGTAGGGGCATTATCAAGAAAACTCGACAAAATGCCTGTGGCCCAGAAATACATGTAATTTATTGGTCCAGAATCATTGGTCACTGAGCTTACGATACCAGCTAATGCACCATTGGCCCCAGCCTTCAAAATAGAGATCGCTGGTATGATCGTCACAAAGATACCTGCAAAAAGTTTTGCAACTTCCACTATTGGGAACCAAGTATACTCATTATTCTCTCTGATTATTTTTGGTGTGAGATACCAGCTAGCATATGTCATTGATAATAACAATATATCCCGAACTATGTTTTGTAGTTCAACATCTATATAGTATATGGTGAAACTAATATGAGGGTCCCAAAAGCCACTTAATAATACCGAACCTATCACACCTACAATTAGGATCAGATTGAAGGAGCCTTCAAGTCTGAGCCTATGGCCCGGTTCGTTTGAACTCTCTGGGATCTTTTCCTTTTTATAATAAATAGTATCCAGAACAAAGAAAATGACCAACAAAGAAACTGACATGAAAAGAAATGGTAAGAACATGGCTTTCGTTGTCCAAAAAAAATCGACACCCTTGAGAAACCCAAGAAAAAGGGGAGGATCACCCAAAGGGGTCAGCGACCCACCTATGTTCGCGACCAGAAAAATAAAGAAAACAATAACATGCACCTTATGCTTCCGATCTCTGTTTGCACGGATCAGGGGACGAATCAATAGCATAGCTGCACCAGTAGTACCCATCCAACTAGCTAAAACGGTTCCAATGAAAATGATTGTGACATTCACGATCGGCTTGCCTACGAAAGATCCTGTCAAACTAACACCACCCGAGATCGTGAAAAGAGCAAGCAGCAGGATAATAAATGGAACATATTCTAAAAGACCCACATGAAGCAGTTCATATAGGGTTACACTCAAGCCTTCTTTCACCAAGAAGGGGACCACAAACAAAACTGCCCAGAAAAAAGAGACCTTTCCAAAATGGTGATGCCAAAAATCAGGGAAGAATAATGGAAAAATTGCAATCGATAAAAGAATGCCTACAAAAGGAATCACCCAGAATATACTCAGATTAGTGATACTTCCGTCCAAATGAGGCGCATAGCCATACCCATCGTCACTTGCGAATCCCAGAACGGGCAGTATTAATAAAACAAGTGCAATAACTTTTTTATTCATATCAATACAATTCATTTAAAAACAAGCGCGGAAATTACAATATTCTATATGAATTATGTTTCTATCATACAAGAAACCCAAGTTAAATCCCCTTCAAACTATTTTCGTGATCAGAAATAGATAATTTTTTCAAAAAAAAGTTTAGTCACTGAATAACCTTGACCCTTTATGTGTTATCAAAGCTTAGTAAAATGGAAATTCTCTGAACCAAAGCTTTGATAATTCTCGGCATCATCCGAAATGATCCATAACGCTTCAAGGCTTTTTTGTTTATCTATCAAAGATCTGCCCTCTTTAAGATCTAATACGGAAAGTGCTGTTGCATAAGCATCCGCGGTCAAGCAATCAGGGGCCAAAACGGATACAGATATAATATTATTATCGGCGGGATATCCATCACGTGGATCAATTATATGTGCCCTTAATACACCACCTTCTTCAAGAAAATTTCTGTAATCGCCTGAAGTAGCAATGGCACTATTATTTAATTCTATTATACTTGAAATGGTCTTTCCTGGATTAAGATGTGGACTTGGAAGATCGATACCTACTCTCCAGTTGGTTCTATTATGGTTCGTCCCAGAACTACGTATTTCTCCTCCTATTTCAATGAAAATATCATTATATCCATATCTTTTCAACCATTCGAAGGCCTGGTCTACTGCAAATCCTTTAGCGATCGCACTCAGATCTAACTTTAATTTTGGATCATTCTTTACAATATTGTCTTCTCCGATCTTAAGTTTTTCAATCCCAATATGGTTGAGCGCCTTACTGATGGCTACATCATCAGGTATTCTTTCTGGATCATTCGCTTCTGGACCAAAGCCCCATAGTCTCAGCAAAGTGTAGATCGTATAATCAAAGGAACCTTGTGTTTCTCTAATGATCTTTTCTCCATTTTTCAGTACGGTCATGAATTGTTTTGATAGAAAAAAAGGTTCAGAAGAATTTTGGCGATTGAACATAGAGATCTCACTCTCCATATCCCAGGTAGACATTTGTCTGTTCAGCTCGTGGAAAATCGAATCAATACCTTCTTTCATTATAGTCTTATCCAAAAATCGATACGCCGTAACGATCTTCACAGAATAAGTAGTACCCATGGTAAACCCAGTGAGATCATGGATGAACCGAGATCGTTCGCAAGAACAGCTCATGATCAGAAAGCCCAACATCACAAGTTGGGCTTTTAATACCAGGTTCTGTCCTCTACTCTTAGATGATAATATCATGATATCTTATGATAATCATTATCGATCCCTTAGTGAGGACCGTCACTCAATAGGGCACAAACAACGATATCAGGACCCGGTCCCGGCTATATCAACTGTGATATCTAAAAGATACCCGGGAGCTATCCCAAGAATAAATACAACTGTGACAAGTAGGGCAATGAGCCCAGCAGTAAGAAGTCCTGAGTCTGGCCGTAAACTACCTTTTTCATCGCTCATATACATATTTACAATGATTCGAAAATAATAATAGAAAGAAACAAGAGTATTAAGAACGGCAATGACAACCAACCAAATATATCCTTTCGCTATGGCTGCAGAAAGGAGTCCATATTTTGCAATAAAACCAGCAGTAGGAGGAAATCCAGCTAAGGAAACCATAAAGATTGCCATAGACACTGAAAGCAAAGGACTGTGAGAAGCCAATCCTCTATAATCTTTGAACTCCATCTTTTCTTTTTCTTTTTCCACCAGCGAAATGATTCCAAATGCACCGAGATTCATGGCAGAGTAGACGACCAAGTAATATAATACAGCTGAAATACCGGCAATATCCTTTACCAATATCCCGATCACTAAATAGCCAGCGTGGGAGACACTAGAAAAAGCAAGCATACGTTTCACATTGGACTGTGATAATGCAGAAATATTTCCCACGATCATTGTCAATGCGGCCAAGATCCAAAAGATTTCATTCCAATTGGTAGAAATATCAGGGAACGCAACAATGAATACCCTTAATAATGCCCCAAAACCTGCAGCCTTCGGGGCTGTGCAAAGGAACCCCGTCACCGTCGTTGGTGCTCCCTGATATACATCTGGGGACCACATATGAAATGGTGCTAATGCCACTTTGAAAGAAAACCCTATTAGGAGCAGGCCAATACCTAAAGTAAGATAAACATCTGAGAGTATCTTACTCTCAGAGATCGCAGAAGCGATACCAGAGAAGTTTGTGGTACCTGTGGCCCCATATGTGAGAGCTGCTCCAAAAAGGAAAAAGCCAGTGGCAAAAGCTCCCAATAGGAGATACTTTAACCCCGATTCATTACTGTAAAGATCATGTCGAAGAAACCCCACTAATACATAGAGTGACAGTGAAAGTAGTTCTAGACCGAGGAAGACCATTATCAGGTCATTTGCTCTTGTCATCAGCATCATACCTATGATACCAAACAATATTAGAGCAGGAAATTCACTGCGTTGTGCACCTCCCATCTTCTCAAGATATCCCTGCGAGAAGATCAGTGTAGACAGCCCCACAAATAGATAAAGGAGATCGAAGAACATAGAGAACTTGTTAAGATGAAGCATGCCACCGAAAAGAATCTTATCATTTGTACCTCCCTGAACCACTATAGCACCTGCCAACAGAAGGCCTAAAGCTGACACCAATAAGATTATTCCGGGACGGGATACTCTTGCCATCTCTATTGTCAAAAGGGTTAAAGCAGTAAGGGTCAAAATGATCTCTGGAGCGATACCGGCTATGTCACCGGATGAAAAGTATTGATCCAAATTCATAAGATTATCCGATCGATCACAATGTAGGTAACTACACCCATCCAATGATCTCCTTGAAATACTGAGCAAATAACGTTATAGAATCAAAGATATCGAGGTTATCAATAGAATGTACGCGCTCAAGAAGATGCTCAACTGAAACATGCATGTAACTCAATAGTATCCCTGGCTGAAGCCCTATTAGAAATACCAATAGGACAAGCGGTAATAGGGTAGCTATCTCTCTTAGGTCCAGGTCTGTAAGTTGGTCAGTACTGGTTTTTGGGTTTATATCGTTAAGAGCAATACGATAATACAACCATACCATGTAGGATACGCCTAAGATTATACCAAGGATGGAGAGTGCAGCAATGAACATATTCGCCTTGAATGCCCCACTTATAATAAGGAACTCTCCAACAAAAGCATTCATACCGGGAAAACCAATAGCTGCTAATGTAAAAAGTGTGAAAAATACCACAAATTTCGGAACACTTTTAACAAGCCCTCCATAATCATCGATCATTCTAGTGTGGGTCCTCTCGTAGACCATACCAATACATAGGAAAAGTGCACCAGTTATTATACCGTGATTTATCATCTGCAACAGCCCACCCTCAACACCATTTTGGTTAAGACTAAAGATCCCAAGTGTAACGAAGCCCATATGGCTAACACTTGAATAGGCTATCAATCTTTTCATGTCCTTCTGGGTCAAAGTAACATAAGCACCGTAGATCACCGCAGTTACTGAGAGTGCAAGCATGGGGAGAAAAAGTACTTTCGCCGCGAATGGGAACATGGGAATAGAGAATCTTAAAAAACCATAGGCTCCCATCTTAAGCAATATGCCCGCGAGTATAACACTTCCTGCAGTGGGTGCTTCCGTATGCGCATCTGGAAGCCAGGTATGTATGGGGAACATCGGCATCTTTACCGCAAATGCTGCAAAGAATGCCAAGAATAACCATAGTTGAAGTCCGGACGAATAACTTTTATTTGACAGTGCAATAATATCAAATGTCTTTCCACCCGCATAATAAAGCACAATTATACCGACAAGCATAAAAACACTTCCGGCCAATGTGAAAAGTACGAATTTTACCGTAGCGTAAATTCTATTCGCGCCACCCCAGATCCCTATTAATAGGAACATGGGTATCAGTGTGAGCTCCCAAAAAAGATAAAATAGAAAAATATTAAGGGAGATGAAAACCCCCATCATTGCTGTTTCCATTATCAAAAGAGATACAAAAAATTCTTTTGTTTTATGCTCTATTGCCTTCCAGGATACGGTCACACATAGTATGCTTAAGATCGCGACAAGAATTATGAATAGTACACTAATACCATCGACACCGACCTTATAGTCGATATTCCATGCTGGGACCCACGGATGAATCTCAACAAACTGCATTTCGTAGGTCGATTTGTCAAAATTTTTGTAAATGGGTAATGAAACAATGAATGTCAAGACCGTAGTAGAAAGAGCAACCCATTTGACCAGTCTATTATTTCTAATAAATAATATTAGAATAGCTCCTACCACAGGGACAAAAGTGGTTATTGAAAGTATCGGATAATCGATATTATTGATAATTTCTCCCCTTACTCATATTTATGGTAATATTACAGTGATAAGTATCAGGACAATAACGCCTCCAACCATTATCATTGCATATTGTTGTATCTGGCCACTTTGTACAGACTGAAGTTGCCTGCTCCAGCGCAGGATCAGCTCTGCGACTCCACTAAAAAATCCATCAACTATAACTGTGTCTACCCACCTGAAAAACTCAGCAGCGCGCATGATCGGTTTTTGAATGATAAACTCGTAGATCTCCCCAACAAAATTATACTCCAGCATAGCGAGTGGTTTGTTCACAAACCACATAAGGGTCCTTGCACCCTTTCTCGGAAACCAGTCTGTATCAATACTGATAGTGTCCTCACACCAAAGCTTTTTGATCAAAAGGAAGAAACCAAGCTGTGTAAATAATAACAATTGCAGGGTCTCCCAGGTATGGTATGCCGTATAAGGTTTAAAATGGACCGGATATGGAAGAAGTGCATAGAGATAATTATAAAATATCCCCAGGCCGATACAGAAGACCGAACCTATTATCATGGCAAGTTCCATGTTCCAAGGGGGCTCCTGCGCTTTAATGCCTTTGTCTTTCCCAAACCAGATAAAATATGGGACCTTTAAACCAGTATGAAGAAATGTGCCGGCAGAAGCCAGCATCAGACCAAGGAATGCCCACATGATATGCTCTTCACCAAACGCTGCCACCGTCATGGACTTACTGACAAATCCACTGAACAAGGGAAACGCAGATATGGCAAGACCCCCAATTATTGTGTAAACCATGGTCCTGGGCATTGTCCTATAAAGACCACCAAGCTCCGAAAGTTTTGCGGTGCCTGTTACATAGAGGACCGAACCAGTGCCCATGAACAGCAAAGATTTATAAAGAATATGACAAAAAGCATGTGCGACCACACCGTTTATGGCCATCTGGGTACCTAATCCAGTACCTGCTACCATATAGCCTACCTGGCTGATAATGTGGTATGCGAGAAGTCTCCTGGCATCATTCTCCAGTACCGCATAGACCACACCATAGATCGCCATGATAACTCCCAAGACAATAAGTATCTCTGACCCAGCACAAACTCGTATCAATGCATAGACAGCGGTCTTGGTAGTAAATGCACTCATGAATACTGCACCCGTGACAGTAGCGGCCGGGTAGGAATCGGGGAGCCATGCACCAAAAGGAGGTACCGCTGCATTAACAATGAACCCGATCATGATCAGAAAATATCCCAAACTACTAATATCTGTTGGCCACCAGCCATGAAAAGGCAAATACTGGATCGAGAGATCACCACTTTCTGAATAATGAAGCATTATCCCAGAGAATAGGATAAGACCACCGACCACATGCCATAGCAGATACCTGAAACCTGAATCAACTGAAGATGGAATATTTCTGTACCAGATAAGAAACACTGAAGAGAATGCCATTATCTCCCAGAAAATGAATAAAGTAAGAAAATCGCCAGCTAATGTTACACCCAACGATCCTCCAACATAGTAAAAGGCAGACAAGTGTTCACCATTATTCTTCACATGGAAAGAATAGACCACCCCTATCACACCCATTATAGTAAAGATATACGCGAACACCTTGCTCAGTTTATCGACATTTCCAAAGGTCAGCTCCCAACTAAGGAATTCATGAACACCATGTACACCATAGGGCATTTTTATCACAGCAAAGAAGGCAAGAAATGATACCAGAAGCATATAACCCTGTCTTACCCGCCCTCTGAGAAAGGGTATTAGAAGCCCTCCTATTATATAGAAAGCTGACGGATGAAAAAATTCAATATCTATGATCTCACTGATCATAATATCCATCATCCTTTATAAGCCAGTGGTGACCTATCCATTTGGAGACCACAATAATGATCACACATGAGATGAACCCAAATAATGACCAGAACCCAGGTATACTGTCCCCAAAAAAATGAATCTCATGCCTCGGGATAATAAAATCCACAAGAATAAGTAAGACCAATATACAATAGGCGATCTTCTTTACCATTCTGGTACGGAGTCTTTCAATGATATCGATCAGTCTCATCGGCTAACACTCTCAGCTATTTGCACTATAAAATCAGGATACAGGCCTAAAAGTATGCTCACGATCGCGGTCAAGGTAAGCGGGATCACCATGAATGGGATCTCTTTAACAGCATCGTTTTCTTGGGCACCGCTCCTATTATCTGTAGCATCCGTTTCCTCTTTTTTAAAGAACGCCTTATAAACTATCGGAACAAAATATGCCGCATTGAGAAACGAGCTCGCCAATAGAACAGTAAGGACAGCCACACTGTGTCTTTCCATTGAACCGATCACCAGGTACCACTTAGTGATAAAACCAGACACTGGTGGTACACCGACCATACTAAGTGTGGCAATCGCAAATGCAACCATTGTCCAAGGCATTTTTTTCCCTATACCGTTCAACTGACTGATCTCTGTCTTGTGGGATGAAACATAGATCGAACCAGCACAGAAGAATAATGTGATCTTTGAAAAGGCATGGTTCGTGATGTGTATGATCCCTCCTATAATCGCACTCGGTGTCAACAAGGCAGCACCCAGAATAATGTATGAGAGCTGGCTTATCGTTGAGAAGGCAAGGCGCGCTTTCAGGTTATCCCTGCTTAGAGCCATTAGAGACGCAATAATAATGGTCAATGATGCAAATGTGATCGCAAAAACATCCGCACCTATCTGCATCATAAGGTCGGTCCCAAAAATGAATAGTATAACACGTAATACTGTAAAAACACCTGTCTTGACAACCGCAACAGCATGCAACAGTGCGCTCACAGGTGTTGGAGCTACCATAGCTGCTGGCAACCAGCTGTGAAATGGCATTATAGCACACTTGGCGAACCCGAAAAGAAAGAGTGTGAATATCAGATAAAGAAGGCCGGGACTGGTGGATTGAACCATTGCCGGGAATATTCCTGATCTTGAGAACTCGAGAGTTCCCGCAAGATTATATGTAAGGATGATAGCGGCAACTATGAAAGCCTTTGCGGTGCCGAGAAGGTAAATAACATATTTTCTGGCACCTTGTTTTGCTTCAGGTGTATCCTTATGAGCAACGAGCGGATAGGTGATAAGGGTCAAACCTTCATAGAATAAGAACATTGTAAAAAGGTTTGCCGAGAATGCGACACCCAGTGTCATGGAAAGGGAAACTGCAAAACAGGTGTAGTATCGGGTCTGTGACCTTTCTTTGGTCGAGCGCATATAACCGATCGAATAAAAGGATGTTGCTATCCATAATATTGAAGCCCCAATTGCGAATAAGAGACCAAACGAATCGACCCTAAAACTGATATCAACACCCGGTATAAGAGAGAACACTGAATACTCAATTATCTTATTATCATAGACCACTGTTGGAACCATGGATAACACGATCAGCAGTTTCAATATACCAGCGATTATAGAACACGATTCCCGAAGGTTGGGGTTCTCTCTATAATACAGAATAAATATAGCGCCCACAGAAGACACAAGAACTGCCAGTAAAGGCCTTATGGATATAATGGTTTCCATTAATTCTTCATTAAGTTGATCTCGTCGATATTAACGGTCTGACGATTTCGGTAAAGAGCAATAATGATCGCGAGCCCTACTGCTACTTCTGCCGCGGCCAGGGTCATCACCAGAAAAACAAAGATCTGTCCATCTACGCTATCGTAATATCTGGAGAAACCGACCAAAGACAGGTTGACCGCATTTAGCATCAGTTCAATGGACATAAAGATCGTGATCGCATTCCTCCTGAATAGAACGCCCAAAACACCGATGGAAAAAAGGGCAAGACTCAGTGCGATAACATGTTCTAAGGGTACAATCATTAGATCTTCTTCTTTGCCAGGTAGACCGTTCCGATCAGTGCAACAAGCAAGAGCAAAGAGGCAACCTCAAAGGGAAGAAGAAACTTAGTAAAAAGTGCCTCCCCAAGTGAATACACACTCCCTTCTGAGAACTTTGTTGTTGGCTGGTGCAGATCTCCGGTGCCACTTAACATTATAAGGGAAACCCCAAAAAAGAATAGGATAACTAACATTAGAGATAACGATCGCTGTAACCGCATAAAATGTGGCAGAGCCTTTTCCCGGCCCAGATTGAGAAGCATGACAACAAATAAGAACAGGACCATGATAGCGCCAGCATAAATGAATATCTCAAGTACAGCGAGAAAATATGCTTCCAATAGAAGGTATATCAATGCCAGTGAGAAAAAACAAAGTACCAGTAAGATAGCACTATAGACAGCATTCTTATTAAGTACCACAAAAATGGCCGATACTACTGCGATGAAAGCAGCAATATAGAAAATGAGAGATAGCGACATAGTATTTATTAAATGATAACTACTGAGTTATTGTGTCTCGGACCCTTCATTTTTCTTTGCCCGAGAATAATAGTTCTTGTTCTTGGTCAACTCATATACTTCTAACAGTCCGTCCCTATCTATAAGAAGATCATCTCTGGAATAATCGGAAAAGTCGTAGATCTCTGTTAACTCTATGGCCTCTTCAGGACAGGCCATTTCACAAAAACCGCAGAAAATACATGTCAAAAGATCGATCTCGAACTTGACCGGGTATCGTTCTTTCCCTCCCTCCCATGGAGCAGGACCTGGAACAATTTCAATACAGTCAGCGGGACAGGCGGCAGAACACATTTCGCAGGCAACACAGCGGATACGACCATCGGAATACTTGTTCAGGCGGTGAAGTCCACGGTATCCATCTGGTGGAACATACTTTTCATCTGGATATTGGATGGTTACCTTTCTTTTGAAGAAATACCTAAGAGTTACCACTAAACCTTTGATCAATGCTGGAAAATAAAGTTTATCCCAGAATGTCGGTTCATAGGATTTAGTTACTATACCCATCAGACCACCGCCTTTATAGTGAGATAGCCGGCCGTGATGAAAATATTAAAGAGTGCTAACGGAAGCATGACCTTCCACCCTATTTTCATTAATTGATCATAACGGAAACGCGGAAAGGTCCATCGAACCCAAATAAATAGGAACAGAAAAAAACCCATCTTCAAAGAGAAGGACAAGACAGACAATAATGCTCCCCATATACCAAGAGATGATTCATTGACCATAGGGACATCCCAACCGCCAAAAAATAGAGTGACCGTTAAAGCCGCAGCTGTGATCATATTGGCATATTCTGCCATAAAGAACATGGCAAATTTCATACTACTATATTCCGTGTGGTATCCCCCCACCAGCTCCTGCTCTGCCTCTGAGAGATCAAAAGGGAGCCTATTGGTCTCAGCATAGACCGCTATCAAGAAGATGATGAATGCCAAGGGCTGCTTGAACAGATTCCAAGAAAAAAGATGCCCCTGTTGGTCAGCTACAATGTCATCCAGTTTCAGTGACCCCGAAAGTAAGATGATACTAACTACCGCGAGCCCCATAGCTAATTCATAACTTATAAGCTGTGCCGATGAGCGAAGCCCGCCTAAGAGGGAATATTTGTTGTTAGATGACCACCCTGCCAGCACAATACCATATACACCGATACTGGTGAGAGCTAGAACATAAAGGATACCAACATTCACATCCGCAACCTGCAAGGGAATGTTTCTACCAAAAAGTGTTATATCAGACCCAAATGGGATCACAGCAAATGTCATCAAAGCGGGTATTAATAGGATAGCGGGCGCAAGAACAAAGATGGGTTTATCAACACTGGCCGGGATTATATCTTCTTTCATAAGAAACTTGATACCATCAGCAATAGGCTGGAGAAGTCCTTTTGGTCCTACGCGATTGGGTCCAAGCCGCCCCTGCATAAAAGCGGAAACACGCCTTTCCGCATATACCATTCCCAGCACAGTAAGCAAGGTAACAGCGAAAACAACTAAAACTTTAACAATGATTATTACGTAGCCTAATAGGTCCATTATGTATTCTTACCGTTTACTGCAATTCCCATAGCCCCGATCTTGAACAATGAAACACCTGCGTAATCTGGAAACTGATCACTCATCCTTTTGATCACTTCCCCGAGATCGGCAAACTGTTCCGAATCCTTTTGCAATGCATTCCTGACCAACATTAGGATCTCCCAGTCCGGCTTGGATTCACCTTTAATAGGTATCGATGGGCGCAACCACTGTACACGACCCTGATCATTTGTTATGGTTCCCTCACGCTCGAATGGTGCCAATCCTGGAAGTACGATTTTTGCAAGCTTCGCTAACTCTGTCATTGCATAGGTCTGTACAATGACAAAATCCATATTATCCAGGAGCGTCTTCCACGAATCATCCAACTCCCGGTCTACACCATCGTCCAATATATATATGCCGCGAATACTCTGGCTTGTGATAGCAGAAGAGATATCCTCTAAAATTTCTCCGCTAACATCGTTCATACCCTTCAAATTCGGTGAACGTTCAGAACTTATCCGAAAACCCGACCGGTAGGTGATCTCTTCATCTTTTATTGGTGGTAGTGAACCCAAAAGACCATCTATTGTCAGCCCTAATAAATAATTGGATTCATTGGTATGAAATGAAGAGACGATACCTGCGGTCTTTCCATTGGATCCCTTTAATAGTTCTGCTGTTATCTCAATCGCTTCTTTCCAGCCCATAAAATCAAATGATCCATTATTACGTACCATAGGTTGAACAACCCGGTCAATATTGTCGAACCGATGAAAACCATATCGACCAATATCACACATAAAGTAACCATTGACATCATGATTTTCTCTTGGGGTCAGACGCAGTATATCGTCTTTCTGATAGAAAACATCAATATTACACCCCACACTGCAATCCTGACATACAGATGGCTGTTTCTTTAGGTTCCAGATGCGATTCTTGTGAATATAATCTGTGCTTAATAGTGCTCCAACAGGACAAATATCCGCGACATTACCAGCCAAAAGATTATCAAGAGGCTTATCCTCCAGAGCTGCTATCTTTGAGCTATAACCGCGGGACTCAACGAATAGTTCACTGCTGCCCGAAATCTCCTGTGTGAAACGGACACAACGGCTGCAAAGGATGCACCGGTTGTGATTAATAACGATCTGAGAACCAAGATATTCATTCGGGCGTACCCTTTTCTCTTCATCGAATCGACTATGGGCACTACCGAATTTGAAGGAGTAATCCTGAAGGTAGCATTCACCAGCCTGATCACAAACAGGACAATCTAACGGATGATTCAGAAGAAGGAATTCCAATATATTCTTCCTCTCTTGAACAACAAGATCATTCTGTGTATGTACCACCATATCGTACTTGCCATCCACCTTACGTTCCTTTGGAACATCCGTTACAATAGTATTACATGACACTTGAAGCTTTGGTACTCCTTCTACCTGTACAAGGCACATCCGACAGCTTCCAACAATTTCCAGCGCTGGATGATAACAATAGTGGGGGATCTCTATCCCGTTAGCACCAGCTGCCTGTAGCACCGTGGTACCATTCTCGATCTCGACTTCCTTATTATCTATCTTCAATAGGGGCATTAAGCAACTATCCTTTCTTGGGGCAGATATTCTATAAATTCATTTCTGAACTTTTCCACAAAGCTTCTAACAGGCCACGCGACTGCCTCACCAAACGGACAGATCGTTTTTCCAAAGCTGCCTTTGGAAAAATCGATAAGACCACCAATATTATCAGTGATCTCAAAGATCATATCAATATCACTTGGTTTTCCTCCTCCAGCCACCAAGCGTGTAAGCATTTTCACCAACCAAGCGGTTCCCTCCCTGCAGGGAGTACACTGGCCGCAAGACTCGTGAGCATAGAACCGGGCAATATTTAGACAAGCCTGGACCATATCCACTGTTTCATCCATAACAATTACACCTGCAGATCCCAGCATACTTTTCTTTTCCACTAATTCTTCAAAATCCATGTTTACATCCAAAGCCTCATCAGCGGTTAGAATGGCTGATGATGAACCGCCAGGGAAAACAGCTTTCAATTGTTTGTTGTCTGTTATACCACCCGCTCTATCAAATATAAGATCCTCAAGAGAAATGCCCATGGGTTCTTCAAAAACACCAGGATTGTTAACACGTCCTGAAACACAAAATAATCTTGGCCCCGGTCCTTTCTCTGGACCAATGGAATTGAACCAGATAGCACCACGGTTAATAATATGTGGTAGACAGGAAAGGGTCTCAACATTATTCACGATCGTTGGGCTTTGCAGATAACCTTCGATTGCCGGGAATGGTGGTTTGATTCTTGGCCACCCTCGTTTCCCCTCTAAAGATTCTATCAGCCCGGTCTCTTCCCCACAGATATATGCACCCGCGCCGCGATGTATGACAACGTCCAGATGATAATCCGAACCAAGGATATTCTCACCAAGGATATTATTCTCATATGCCTCAGACAAGACCTGCTCTAATATCTTGGATTCCTTATAGAATTCCCCTCGAATATAAATGAAGGATGTATGACAGCCGATGGCATAGGCAGCAATGATCATCCCTTCCAGCATCTGATGGGGTGCTTTGTTCATGAGCAATCGATCCTTAAAGGTACCTGGTTCACTTTCATCCGCATTATTGATCAGGTATTTCGGCTTTTTGGTATCCTTTGGGAGGAATCCCCACTTTAAACCAGTCGGAAAACCTGCTCCCCCTCTTCCTCGAAGATTAGAATTTTTTACCTCTAAGGTCACATCAATAGGATCCAATTTTAAAACCTTCTCAAGAGCAGTATACCCGCCAATACTTCTGTAAAAAGAAAGAGTATGGCAATCCTTCTCTTGAATATATTCTGTAAGGACAGGTCTAAATCCACTCATTCCAGTGACTCCAAAAGTTCACTAAAATATTTTTGAGATATACCTTCATGATATTCGGTATTTATTTGAACGACCGGTGCTGTTCCACAGGAACCGAGACATTCTACTTTCATCAGAGTAAAGCGTTCATCCTTCGTTGTTTCACCCGGTTTGATCCCATACTTATCCACCACATGGTCTACGATCGCATCAGCTCCATTCAGGCTACACGAAAGCGTTTGACAAACTTGGACTATATGTCGCCCCTGATGCTTGGTATAGAACATGGTATAAAAGGAAACACAATCCATCACAATGGCCGGATGACAATCTAAAAGTTCCGCAATGGTATCTATCGCACCAGAGGCAATGAACCCATGCTGTGTTTGAGCCAGATGGAGCAATGGTAGAGTGGCAGATCGTTTATCGGGATATTGGGAAAGAATTCTTTCCACTTTATCAGTTTCCTCAAAGATGAATTTTTCTTTGGGCAAATTCTTAGCATTCATCTGTCCAGTTCTCCTGCAATGATATTAATACTTCCAAGGATGGCCGGTGCGTCCGATAGCATATGCCCTTCGATAAGTTTTGAGAAGATAGAATAATTCATCAGAGACGGTGGCCGAGTGCGCACACGATAGGGTGTTCGGGTTCCATCACTCACGATATAGAAACCTAACTCACCGTTAGGGGATTCAGTGGGAACATACGCTTCACCGATTGGAGGTGTCATACCCCTGTTGGGCATGGTCACTTCAAAATGGTAGATCAGACCCTCTATAGAATTATAAACTTCATCCTTAGGCGGAAGGCTATATCCCAAACCGGGATCAACGATCACATCACCAGCAGGCATTTTCTCCAATGATTGACGACATATTCTGATACTCTGGCGGATCTCCTCCATTCGAACTAGATACCGGTCAAATACGTCACCGTTCAAACCAATGGCTACATCAAAATCAAACTCGTCATATCGGGAATATGGTTCATTTACCCGGATATCCCACTCTATCCCTGATGCTCTTGCCATCGGTCCTGAGATACCATATGAAATTGCATCTTCCTTTGAGATAATGCCAATGTCCTTGGTCCGATTTTGCCATATTCTATTCTTATTCAATAAAGTTTCAATATCATTGGAAACTGTAGCAACTTCATCAAGTACTTTTATAACAGCCTCACCATATCCCTCCGGTATATCCCTTATCAGACCACCCACCAGCGTATAACTAGTAGTGAGTCGGGTTCCCGTGGCCATTTCAAAAAGGTCGTAAATATCCTCTCTTAGCCTGAAGCCATAAAGGAAAGCGGTCATTGCCCCCAGGTCCACTGCCAACATACCCACGTTCAATAGATGGTCTGCGATACGGCTTAATTCACACATTAATACCCGGATATATTCAGTACGTTTTGAAATATCTATTCCAATTAATTTTTCAGCTGCTAATGCAAATGCAACATTATTACAGAGGGGCGACAGATAGTTCATTCGGTCAGTAATTGTGATATATTGATTGAAATCCAGATCCTCTCCTAGTTTTTCAAAGCCAGAGTGGAGATACCCGATCTCAGGTGTCGCTTTTGTCACTGTCTCCCCTTCCAACTCCATGAGGATCCTAAGTGTACCATGGGTCGATGGGTGCTGAGGCCCAAAATTGAGGACCATTTTATCGGTTTCAAGCAGTTGTTCGGTTACCCTGCTCATTCTGAATGTTTCTTTTTTTGTATGCCCCGATCGATAACAGGAAAATCTTCCCTTTCTTTGTGGCCCAGTCTGGGATAGTCCTTTCGTAAAGGATACCCATTAAAGTCATCAGGATTCATGATACGTATTAGATCGGGGTGTTCCTTGAATATTATACCGAATAGATCAAATACCTCCCGCTCCTGCCAGTCAGCTGTTCTCCATAATGATTCCACGGAAGGTAAGGATGGATCTTCTTCGAGAATATATGCTTTCACTGTCAATCTTTCCGCGGTCTGGTGAGACAATAAATGGTAGGACACAGCGAACCGCTCAAAACCACCAAGGGTCAGATTATCTATTGCAGTGATATCTGCCAGGAAATTATAACCATCAGTTTTTAATCCGGACAGCACTGTGAGTATGTGCTCACCTCTTATATGCAGGATCCTCTCATTTGCAAATTCTGTAATATCCAGAACAGCGTCTGGGAATCTATCTTTTATTTGTGATAATGGGGACGCTTGTGGCATTTATGTGGCTGGCGCAATGGAGTAGTCGGACAATTTTTCCTTGTCCACCAGGTCCTGGAGCTTTATCAACCCTTCAACAACACCCTCAGGCCGAGGAGGGCACCCAGGAACATAGACATCCACTGGAATAAATTGATCAACACCTTGGATCACACTATAGGTATCGAATACACCCCCCGTTGAGGCACAGGCTCCCATGGAGATAACCCATTTGGGTTCCGGCATCTGTTCATAAATACGAATCAGAACTGGCATCATTTTGATAGAGATCCTGCCCGCTACAATAAGGAGATCTGATTGCCGAGGAGAAAAACGAATCGCTTCAGCACCAAAGCGAGATATATCTGTCCGGGCAGCCAGAACAGCCATGAACTCAATCCCGCAACATGCTGTGCCAAAGGGCATTGGCCAGAGTGAGTTCTTCCTTCCCCAGTTTACAGCGCTTTCTATAGTTGTGGTCAATATATTTGATTTTATACCATCGTGTTCCATATTTACGCTTAGCTTTTAATTATTGTATATAATACCTTAAGGTCATTCACGTTCGGATCTCAATCTGATTCAAGAATTGATGTTCAATCAATAAATGATCCCTTATAAGCATTATTCCCACTCCAATGCTCCATTACGCCAAACGTACACGTAACCAAAAAGAAGGATAGCCAGAAAAATCACCATCTCAAAAAAGATGAATGTACCGAACGAAAGAAAATCTTTGAAAACTACCGCCCATGGATAAAGAAAAACGATCTCAATATCGAAAATAATAAATAAAAGAGCTATAATAAAAAAACGGATAGAGAACCTGATACGTGTCTCTGCTACCGGATCAACACCTGATTCATAGGGCATCATTTTCACAGGATTATTAATACGTGGTCCTATAATATGAGTCATAATGAGACTTACAAAAGTGAAGCCTGCGGCAACAAGAAAGACAAAGAATATAGGGAGATAATTTTCAATCACGATAATAACTTCCTCTGGTCGGATAAATATGTTTTTACTTTATTAAATAAATTGACCATTCCAAGAGAATCAAAGTTACATCTTTGCCATGCGTCCTACCTACAATTAACAGCATAAATTTGTTAAAAATAACTGCGAAAAATAGAAATACATTATTCGATAAATACGATTATAAATAATCAAGATCATAGAATAAGAATATAATTTAGATCACAAAAGTGTCACATGGTTTGGACATAGAAATTCAAAGAGCCTTTCACCCATTCAATTACCGGTGTCCAATATATTCCAAACAAGATTGTTGGTATGGCGGTTACCAAAAGCACTCCAGACATGATCTCAGGCGGTTGTACAAGTGTTTCTTTTCTTTCACCCTTTAAAAACATTACCCTGACAACATTAAAATAATAATATAGTGAGATCACACTATTCAATCCACCAATAAGTACAAGCCAATAATACTGGCTACCAGCTTCGATAAGGGCCGAAAAAATATAAAATTTTCCGATGAAACCAGCGGTCGGTGGTAATCCTGTCAAAGAGAGCATAAAAAGGGTCATTACTACCCCAACAAATGGCATTTCCCAGCCCATACCGCGGTAATCGTCAAATGTTTCACCACCCGTTCTATTCTTGATCGCGATGACCACAAAGAAGGCTCCAAGATTCATGAAAAGATACATCACCAGGTAGACCATGATAGCATAGACCCCCTGGACAGATAGTACAGGAAGTGCAAGCATCATATATCCAGCATGTGCCACGCTAGAATAGGCCAACATACGCTTGATACTTTTCTGTTGAATAGCTACCAGGTTGCCTAGCGTCATTGTTATAACAGCAAGTATACCAATGATCTCGGGCCATGGTAAATCGGTCTCACTGGATGAAACAGTATTTATGAATGCACCCCCATCGGAGAATACCTGATGGAAGAACCGTATGATGATAGCAAACCCAGCAGCCTTTGGCGCAACAGATAAATAAGCTGTGATGGTTGTTGGTGCACCCTCATAAACATCTGGGGTCCAAAAGTGAAACGGAACAGCCGAGATCTTATATCCAAATCCAGCAAGTATCATTAAAAGAGCCATGACCAGGGCTGCATTCGCTGATCCATCCAGCACTGCAATGGATTGCTGAATAACAAAATAATTTGTGCTTCCAGCCAGACCGAATAGTATACTTAGACCAAATAGCATTATCCCGGAAGAGAATGCTCCATAGACAACATATTTAAGACCAGCTTCATTGGACCGGGTATCCAGTTTCAGATATCCAGCCAAAATAAATGACATAATGGAAACAACCTCGATCGAAAGATATACCATTATTATATCTACAGCTGAGACCATCAAGAACAGGCCAAAAACCAATATCCCAAGTAATATGAAATATTCACCTTTTCGGTACTCATCCATCTCACGATTTTGCAGGCTGACAATTGTCACGAACAAGGTTGATAAGATCACTAAAAACTTAAAAAATGCGGCAAACGGGTCAAGAACTATCATATCCGTGAACAATGTGGTCTTGGTTCCGTCCTGATTCCAGATCGCTACAGAAGTGACTATCAAACCAACCGCAAGTACCCATCCAATGATATCTGATCTCGACTTTTCTAAACAAAGATCAGTGATCAGTGCAGCGAGAATAAACACTGTTAGGATCAGTTCTGGCCAGTAGTAACTCAGACTTTGAAGATTGGTCATTGCAACCTTACATGCTAATAAGATCTGCTACAAAAGCAACATTCTCGATAATCACATCCATGGTAGCCTTGATCAGGTCAATATAGGGACGCGGGTAGATACCAAAAAATAGGGTGATCACAGCTAACGGGATCACGGTAAACAATTCAAGATTATTTATCTCAGGGATATCAGAATATTTTTTATTCATTTCACCAAAGAAGATCCGTTGAAAGGCCCACAAAAAGTAGGCAGCATTCAATAATATACCGATCGTTGAAACGATCACAATGGTCTTGAACACCGGAAACGCACCAATTAAACACATGGCTTCACTTATGAACCCTGATAAACCGGGAAGACCCAGCCCTGCGAAAAAAGCGAGAGCAGTGATACCAGTGTAGATCGGCATATGACCGGCCAAACCTCCAAAACCATCGATATCACGATGGTGGGCACGATCATAGATCACTCCCACCAAGATGAATAACATTGCAGATATAGTACCATGGTTAAACATTTGAAAGACTGCACCACTTAGGCCGGCCTGCGCCGCCTTTAGATCTCCACCATTCATTGAACCAGCAGCAACAACAGCGGCCATACCCAGTAGCGCGTAACCCATATGGTTAATACTGGAATAAGCTACTAATTTTTTCAGATCTGTCTGAGCGAGTGCACACAGTCCTCCCCAGATCACATTTATCAATCCAAGAAAAGCTAGTCCACCAGCAAACCACCAAACTGCATCCGGCATCAATCCATAATTGATCCGGAGAATACCATATGCACCAAGCTTCAATAATACTCCTGCCAAGAGGACTGAAATGGCAGTGGGTGCTTCCACATGAGCCAGTGGAAGCCAAGTGTGGAATGGGAAAATTGGAACTTTGATCGCAAACCCAATGAAAAGTAGAACCCATATCACTTTGACAGCGCTCATACCCCACCATAGTTCATTCTTCAAAGCTTCCGGGGCTATGTCCATTAGCAAAAGTATATCAAAGGTCTTACCACATGTGAAGTAGAGTCCGAGGATCCCCACAAGCATCAACACAGAACCAAACAAGGTATAAAGAAAGAACTTAATAGCCGCATATTCTCGCTGGGGTCCGCCCCACATACCAATAAGGAAATACATGGGCAGCAACATTACTTCCCAAAAAATATAAAATAGGAAAAAGTCCAAGGATAGAAAAACACCTATGATACCTGTGTCCAATAGAAGATAAAGAGCAAAATAACCTTTGACCGCTTTGGTATTATTCCAGCTGACAAACACACCTATGAAACATAACATAGCCGTTAGTATCACCATGGGTAGGCTCAGGCCATCCACACCCAGAATATAGGAAATATTAAAAGATGGGATCCAGTCGGCCCGTTCCATGAACTGCATCGATCCATTGGCTGAATCAAACTGTTTCCAAAGTACAATGGAAAAAAGAAATTGTACCCCTGTGAAAACAGCGGCCACTTTTTTAATGATATCTTCCTGACTACGTGGTATGAGTACTATCACCACCATACCAATGATAGGTAACCAGATCAACCAACTGAGAATATGTTCCATATGTTTCTCTTATAATCTGTTTAATTAAAATGCCTGCACGATTATCATCACAATAACACCCGCAACAACGAACAGCAGATAGTTTTGTAATCGTCCAGTTTGAATTTTCCTTAAAGAATGTCCAGTTGCTCCAGCCACACGCCCGATACCATCAACAAGTCCCTGATCGATCCCATCATAATCAAATTTACCAGTGACACGGCTGAACCATTCGGTAACCAAACCAAAACCATTAATGAAGTAGCGATCATATAATTCCCAGTCTATCCATGCTACTTTATTTGAAAGATTCAAGAAAGGTTGATAAAGAAATCTGTGATAATTCTCATCGAAATAAAATTTGTTTAGGCTCCAATCATATAAGAATCCCATTTTTTTAGCTAATGTCTCTGCTGGAATAATTTTTTTCAAATAGACCAACACTGACAGTATAATGCCGATAAATGCAACCGTGATCGAGAGACCCATAGCCAGACCGTGGGCATGATGAGAATATTCTGTGATCTGATGAGCTGTCATGCTACCCGGGACCACTGCTGTCTGGGGCACGATCAGATCTGTGAACCAACCGTGATCAGAAAATGGATTGAAACGTGGTAGTGTATAGAAGATGAAAACACTCAGTGAGGCCAATAATACCAACGGTCCTGTCATCTCTTTTGGTGATTCGTGAATGTCTTCCACCAATTCCGGTATCTGATGTTCTCCATGAAAGGTCATGAATATTAATCGAAACATGTAAAATGCTGTGATCGCTGCTGCGCCAAATCCAAATACAGGAAGCAAAAAATGTTGGGGTTGATGTTGGGCAAAAGCGAGCGTGCCAGCAAGTATAGCATCCTTCGATAAAAATCCGGAGAAAAATGGTACTCCAGCTATTGCCAGAGTGCTAATCAGCATGGACCAATATGTTATCGGCATTTTAGACTTGAACCCACCCATATTCCTCATATCCTGGGGGTCTGTTTCATGATCATGTTTTTCGTGCAAAGCGTGGTGCATGGCATGTATCACAGAACCACTTCCGTAGAAGAGGTTAGCCTTGAACATTGCATGGGTCAACAAATGAAAAAAAGCAGCAACGTATACGCCCGTTCCTACTGCGAGGATCATATATCCTAACTGGCTAACCGTAGAATAGGCAAGCACCTTTTTAATATCATTCTGGGTTATAGCAATTGATGCAGCAAAGATCGCTGTGAAGCCGCCAACATAGGCAATCACTAATAAGGCGTCCGGGGTGAACAATGGGAATAATCGAACGGTCATATACACACCGGCCGCTACCATTGTAGCAGCATGCATAAGTGCAGACACGGGTGTGGGTCCCTCCATGGCATCCGGTAACCAGATATGAAACGGAAACTGAGATGATTTTCCCATGGCCCCCAAGAATATCCCCACACCTGCAAAGGTCAGAGTGATACCTGTTATTTTGCCGGTCTCAACACCAACAAATACATCACTGAACAAGAATGAACCAACCGATGAGTAGAGCAGCATTATACCAATAAAGAATCCAATGTCGCCCACGCGATTGGTCAAAAATGCTTTCTTCCCGGCATCAGCAGCGGTATCCTTCTCAAACCAGTGCCCAATAAGAAGGTAGGAACTAAGGCCAACCAACTCCCAGGACATATACATAGAGATCAGATTATTGGCCAATACAATTCCATTCATAGAGAAGGTAAAAAGGCCTAAATAGGCATAGTACCGCGAATAGCGGACATCCCCCTCCATATATTTCAGAGAAAAGATATGTGAACAACTGGAAATCAATGTTACGACCAAAAGCATTACGACGGTGATATTATCCACCAGAATTCCGAGTTCGATCTTAAATGCTCCCAGGTCCATCCATGTAAAAGTTGATTCCTGACTAAAGCCTGGATTGTAATCCAAAAGCATTGCAATGAACATGACAATAGATAATATAAGGGTAACAAGAATTGCAGAAACTGCTACCCAGTCTCCCTGACGAGGTAACCTTTTTCCAGCAAAGATCAGGATAACAAATGCTACCAGTGGCAGAACAAGGATCAGAAGGGAATAATTGATGAAAATATTGTCCATTATTGCTTCAGCTGAGATGCCTGATCTACATTGATAGTGTTCATGTTATTATATATATTAATAATAATGGCCAAAGCAACTGCTGCTTCTGCTGCGGCCATTACTATTACTAACATTCCGAATACATGCCCATCAAAGTTCATACCTCCGAATCTCGAAAATGCAATAAAATTGACATTAGCTGCATTCAGAATCAGTTCCACTCCCATTAATACTGCAATACCATTTCGACGGGTTATTACTCCAAAAACTCCCAGTGAGAATAAAATTGCAGCAACGAACAGATAGGAATTGAGCTGGTCCATTATGTATCCTCCCTAGATAATACTGCCGCACCTATTAACGCCCCGAGCAACAGGATGGAAACAACTTCGAACGGGAGTACATATTTCGTTAATAATAGTGTGCCAACCTTGCCAACGCTACTTGAAGGTTCAATGGCCGGCTGATCAAGCCAAGGAGTTTTTATCACCACAATGGACAAAAAGATAAATAACCAGACAACAACTGCTCCGCCAACACCCTGCTGAACACTTTTATGTGAGATCCTCACAGATGATATCCTATTTGTTAGCATGATACCAAAAATTATCAGTACCAGAATACCACCAACATAGACCAACAATTGTACGCCAGCAATAAAATCAGCCCAAAGAAAGACATACAGACCAGCAACCCCGAAAAGCGTGAACAATAAGGCAACAGCCGAATAGATCAATTGGCTATTTAGAACAACAACCGCAGCTGAGACCACTGTGACAGTGACCACAAGCCAGAAGATATAATCAGCCATAGATTAGCTTTCAGCCTCTTGTTCTGCCATTATTCTTTCGATGCCATCTTTACTGCCAGGTTTAGCGAATCGGTAAACCAGCTCGCTACGGTCATGCTCTGAGAATTCATAATCAATAGGATGTTTTTTTGCGTTTGGTCCTCCTGTCATGTATATACATTCTTCTGGGCATGGATAGACACACAGGTTGCAATAACAGCACTCTGTCATATCAATATCAAAACGAGTCACGACCAGGGCTTTCCGGGTCCCGTTCGATGTGATTCCAACGTGGCCAACTTCCTTGATATCCTTTCCACGTTCTGGTACCTTGACCGTATCGATCTTGATACAATCGACCGGGCAGGCACGCTCACATTTCAAACAGCCGATACAATCATCCATGTCAACATGCAAACGAGATCGGATCACATTATAATTGCTGTGATCATGGCCAATATTACGTTCTGGACGGGGCCATTTCTCTTCCGGATACTGCAGCGTGACATTGTCCTTCTTAATTCTGAGCATATGTAACCAAGTGATACTCATGCCCGTGAGTAGGGTAGTAAGTGTCTCCCAAATATCTTTAAAGTATCTTCCCATATTTCTACCCAAAGACCAAGGTCCAGATCCCAACTCCAAAGATATTTACCAGGCTGATCGGTAATAGTACCTTCCAGCAAACATTCATCAGTTGATCTACTCGTAAACGAGGAAATGTCCACCGCATCCAAATCATCATGAATACAAGGAACATGGTCTTACTCAGCATCCAGAATATTCCCCATAATGGTGTGTTGAAATAACCGGGTATTGGGCTCTGCCAACCACCAAGAAACCCGGTAGCTGCCACACCACTGACCACAAACATATTTGCATATTCACTCAAAAAGAAAAATGCAAAACGCATCCCGGAATATTCTGTATGGAAGCCGCCAACCAGTTCTGACTCTGCTTCTGGAATATCGAAAGGTGTACGATTGGTCTCTGCCATTGCACTTATGAAATAAATAAAGAATGCTACAAATGCAAATGGATTAGTAAAAATTATCCAGTTAAATATGCCACCTTCCTGGTACTTGACAATCCCCTGCATACTCAGTGTACTACTCAGCATGATGACCACTACAATAGAAAGCCCAGCAGGGATCTCATAGCTTACGATCTGCGCCGCAGATCGCATTCCGCCATATAATGACCATTTATTGTTTGAAGCCCAGCCAGCTAAAATTAATGCTATGACCGAAAAAGATCCAACCGCTAGGATATAAAAAATCCCAATATTAAGATCTGTGATAATTATGTATTCTCCAAAAGGGAGAGCTATAAATCCAATGAATGCACCAATAAAGATCATGAACGGCGCCATAATGAACAAAGGTTTATCCGCACTTTCAGGAATAATATCTTCCTTCGTCAAAAGTTTCAAAGCATCAGCGATCGGTTGCAAAACACCCCATTTTCCAGCATGCAGGCCCACACCCTGACCCATTGGCCCTACCTTATCCTGTATAAAAGATGAAACTTTCAGCTCCATGTAGATCACCACAAAAGCATAAACAGTGATAAAGCCAAATAACGCCAAGCATGGTACCAGTATTGCAATGATCAGAAAAAATGGATTCCCACTTAAAGTCGTGAACAATCCATTTAACCACTCAAATATCCAATCCACGGTCATCGATCTATCTCTCCAAGCACAATATCTAGGCTCCCTAGTATTGCTATAACATCTGACATCATCCAACCATTTGCTATCTCTCCAAGTACTGATAGAGCGGTAAATGCAGGAGAACGCATTTTCACCCTATAGGGTACAGGTGATCCATCACTTACAATATAATATCCAAGGTCTCCCCGAGGGGTTTCTGTTCTTTTATATATAGAACCCTTTGGCGGTCGGATCTTTTTAGGTATGGTCTGGTGCACGTCACCATCTTTGGGAATCTGAGATAGGGCCTGACGAAGAATTTTCACACTTTCCATCATTTCAAGCATTCTCACATAATAACGGTCCCAGCAGTCCCCAACCGAACCTTTGATCCCTTCACCAATAGGAACATCGAAATCAAAACGATCATAGATCGAATATGGCTCATCCTTTCGAATGTCCCATTTAACACCTGATGCTCTTAGGTTCGGACCGCTAACACCATAACTAATTGCTACATCTGGTGGCAATACCCCAACATCTGCTGTTCTCTCAACAAAGATCTTGTTATGAGAAAGAAGATCATTGAACTCTCCGATCTTTGGCTCAAAATAATCCAAGAAATTGTATGTGACATCCATAAAACCAACTGGTAGGTCATGGCTTAAACCACCTACCCACATATAATTATATAGAAGTCGGGCACCGCAGGTCATCTCGAATATATCTAGTATACGCTCTCTGTCCCGGAACATATGCAAAAAAGGAGTGAACGCACCAACATCAAGACCATATACTCCTAGAGCCAGTAAATGACTAGCAATACGTTGCAGCTCACCCATGATAACACGAATAAATTCAACACGTTCCGGAACCTTGATATCCATAAGTTCTTCCATAGCAACCACATAGCCAAAATTATTAGCCATAGAAGCTAGATAATCACAACGATCCGTAAATGGAATTACCTGTTCATAGGTCACATTTTCAGAATGTTTCTCAAAACATCGGTGCAGATAACCAATAAATGGCTTGATCTCTGAAATGATCTCACCATCTGTCCTGACCTGTAAACGCAAGACACCATGAGTGCTTGGGTGCTGTGGCCCAATATTTAGCACCATTTCTTGACCGTGTACTATTCCCATCCTTCTTTCACTTTCGGCACAACAATACCATGATAGGTTTCCTGAACTTCGTAATCTTTACGCAATGGCCAGCCTTCCCAATCATCTGGGAGCAGAATACGTCGTAAATCAGTATGCCCAGAAAACGAAATTCCATACATATCATAGGTTTCCCGTTCAAACCAATCACCTATTCGCCAGACTTGTTCTATGGATGGGATCTCAGCTTTATTCTTAGGTATTGCAATCCTGATCTCGATTGCGAATCGATATTTCATGGAATGAAGATTATAGCGAGCCTCCAGAATATCCTCTCCCATATCCATACCTGTTATACACTGTAATGAATCAAATAACATGTCATCTTCCGTTTTCAGCCATATTGCGATATCATTCCATTGGTCAGGCTTTAGCTGGATATGAGTATCCTTTAAATCACCATCTAAGGATCCTGGGAATTTTTGATTGATCCGATCACCAAACATTCGATTTGGGTTTTCAGATGGAGCATTTGATACTGTTGGTACATCCGAACCAGAGAGATCAGCATCAGGGGAAGAACCATCTTTCTGGAGTCTTTTCGCCTTAGCCAATGCAGCCTTTGCTTTCGAACGAACGACCCTGTCTTCAATATTATTGATCGCATCCATATCACCTGCGATAGCCTTTTCAACCGCATCGGAGATCAATTTTTCTCGTTCTTTACTCACCCGATCTTCCGGGTCAATGGTCGCTCTTGTAATATCTGTTCTTGCAGCTTTAATAAGCCTTCGATGAGTGCTTCGGGTCTTGGTGGACAACCGGGAACATATACATCAACGGGTACAACAATATCCACTCCTTTTAAGACATGATACCCATGCTGCCAATATGGTCCGCCACTTGTGGCACAAGAACCCATGGCAACAACATATTTTGGGTCTGCCATTTGCTCAAAAAGTTTCTTAACACGCAAAGCCATTTTCATGGTGACCGTCCCGGCCACGATCATAACATCTGCCTGTCGTGGAGATGAACGAGGAATCATTCCAATTCGCATTAGATCATGCCGACTCGCGGCCGCGGCCATCATCTCTATTGCACAACAGGCTAAACCGAACTGAAAAAACCAGGGTGATGTTGATCGTGACCAGCTCATGAGTTTGTCAAGTTTCGCAACGATCACGTTATCATTAAATTTATTTTCCAATAGTCCCATATTTAATTTGCCTCTTTCATATGCATATCCTTGTAACGACCAGTACCATAATTGACCCTCCTTTTTACCCAATCCAGATCAGCTTTGACCCATACATAGGCCAATCCTGTAATCAAAATAATAAGGAAGATACCCATTTCTATGAGTGCCAGAAGACCTAATTCCTTGAATACGACCGCCCATGGGAACAGGAAAACAACCTCCACATCAAAGATCAGAAAGATCAAAGCAATAACATAGAACCGTATATTGAACTGTAACCAAGCTGATCCTTCCGCTTCTTCTCCACACTCATATGTCTGTAGTTTGTCTTTGGTTTTTTTTGAAGGTGCAATAAGCATTTGCAACACCAATGGTATGGCAACCATTACAATGCCAAGCGCAACTGCCACAAGAACTGTTCCGAAATCACGATACATAAATATAAGTACGAGCGAAAATAAGAACGGAAATTTAGAAGGATGTCTTTTCGTGAGTCAATCTAAACTTAGAATAATTGCCTTGCATTTTTCGAACAAAAACCATTGGTGACACCAAGAGGAAAATTTTAACTTGTTTTATGTCCTTCATCAATCAATTAATCACATATACTTTACCGGCTCTGCCAAAATGGGTCGCAAGACCTTTTGCAAGACCATATGTGGCCGGTGAAACTTCCGAAGAAGCCCTGAAGCATGTGAAGACCATAAACGAAAAAGGATTCTCTGCTACGATCGATATCCTTGGTGAACATATAACGGATATAGATGAGGCTCAAAAGATCACAGAACAGTACTGTGATCTTTATGACCAGATCGACCATCAGTCATTGGATTGTAATCTTTCCATAAAACCGACCCATGTAGGTTTGAAAATATCTCTGAATGAGGCAATTACCAACATCACAAAGATTCTTGATCAAGCAAAAAGGAATAATAATTTTTTACGGATGGATATGGAAAACTCAGTCTACACTGACCATACATTTGAAATTTATAACCTTTGTAAACAGAGCTATGAACGTGTTGGTGTGGTGATTCAATCTTACCTTCATCGTAGTCTGAAAGATATAGAAATAATGTCTAAAAACAATCTCAATGCCCGGATTTGTAAAGGTATTTATAAAGAGGAAAAGACGATTGCTTTTCAGGATCGGGAAAAGGTCAAAGAGAATTTTTTAACCCTGGCTAAAGCTATGGCAGTCAATGGCGCATATGCCGGCTATGCCACGCATGACCAGGACCTGATCGACCAGCTTCTGAAATGGATACAATCAGAAAGTATTGACCCAAATAGGTTCGAGTTTCAAATGCTTTATGGTGTTCCCATGCAGGGCAGGTTAGAAGAACTGCTCGAAAAAGGCTATAAAGTGAGGATCTACGTGCCATTCGGACCGGACTGGTTTGACTATTCATTGCGCAGGTTGAAGGAAAATCCGGCTATTGCCCGCTATGTCATAAAGAACATGTTTAAATATGAATGACATTACAATAATCAAAAAGATCTTTCGAATGAGAACCATTGCAGTGGTCGGCATGAGCCAAAAACCAGAACGGCCCAGTAATTTTGTAGCACTTTATATGCAAGATAAGGGGTATGAGATCATCCCTGTAAACCCTGGTCAAAAAGAAATAGCGGGCGAGACCTGTTACCCTTCACTTCAAGAGATTCCTAAACAGGTAGATGTGGTAAATGTTTTCCGTCGGCCGGAATACGTTCTACCAATTGCTGAAGCTGCTATCAAGATAGGTGCTAAGGCCCTATGGCTTCAGGATGGCGTGATAAATAAAGACGCGGCTAAATTAGCTAAAATGGCAGGGTTACTCGTAGTAATGAATGATTGTATGCTCAGGCGACACAGGATGGTGCAATAGTTGAATATTAAAAATACAAGATCATTGTTCAATTATTTCAAGGATATAAAGTTTGACAGAAATGAATGGTCCGGAGCCTTTGGTGACATCGGTACAGATTTCCCCCTTATCGTGGGCATGATCCTCAGCGCGGGATTGGATAGTGCGAGTGTATTGGTCATGTTTGGTATCATGCAAATATTTACTGGCAGTTTGTATAAAATGCCCATGCCGGTCCAGCCCCTAAAAGCCATGGCCACCATCGTAATAACCCAAAAGATCAGCCCTAATATTCTTTATGGGGGTGGATTAGCAATTGGCATTTCCATGTTTATACTAAACATTACAAAACTGATCGACTGGATCAGTCAAATCGTACCCAAAACTGTGATTCGTGGGATTCAGCTGGGACTGGGAATTAAGCTTGGCATGTTAGCATTGCAGGATTATGTTATTTCGGATGGCATAGCCGGTTACTATTTGGCAGCGATCGCATTCCTTGTAGCTATTTTCCTAATTGGAAATAGAAAATATCCTCCAGCAGTTTTTATAATCGCAATCGGGATGGTCTACGCTTTTATATTTAAGATTGATGGACAAATATTCGTGAACGCTGTAGGTATATACCTTCCTCAGATACATACTCCAACATGGGAAGATATTTTAACAGGGTTTTTCATTCTGGCAATACCCCAGGTACCTCTATCGATCGGTAACTCCATTTTGGCCACTAACCAAATTGCTAATGACTGGTACCCGGAACGGAATATCTCCATTCGTAAAATAAGTTATACCTATTCTCTGATCAACCTAATAAATCCCTTTTTCGGGGGGGTCCCTACCTGTCACGGTTCAGGCGGTATTGTTGGCCACTATACTTTCGGTGGCAGAACCGGTGGGTCCGTAATTATCTACGGTTCACTTTATATATTATTAGGTCTGTTCTTTAGCCAAGGTTTTAATACTGTAGTAAATATCTTTCCATTACCAATTCTCGGGATCCTTTTATTATTCGAGGGTCTTGGGCTCATGCTCCTTGTTCGTGATGTGGCCCACTCAAAAATAAAATTCATGATCGCACTCTTGGTGGGGTTGATCTCTGGCGGTATTCGATATGGTTTTTTGATCGGAATATTTGTAGGAACATTCCTTTATTATGCAATTGAAAGGGGTTTTACCGGTCTTGGCAAAATAAATAAGGATGATTGAATTCTTTTTTTACAATCAATCATACTATAATCGATGTGATTATTAACTTAATATTCAATAAACTTTATTAGTGAGCTAATAAATGTATTAGTGTTCTCCTCTTTTACCCCAGCCCATTTTAGTTCTGAGCGTTTGGAAATAGTCGTTATCTTTAAAATTTATTAGACCGGTCTCAAATTCTGCACGATTAATAATGATAGAACAGGTGGGATCCAAAGTTTCATGGATCTGACCATCAGTGATGAATGTGATCTTTTCTTCTTCTCCTGGAAAATCGATCTCAATCTCCGAATCTGCAGGAACCACCAGTGGTCTTGATGTGAGCGAATGGGGTGAAATTGGGGTGATCACAAAACTGTCCACATCCGGAACAATGATTGGTCCACCTGAGGACAATGAGTATGCAGTAGAACCCGTTGGTGTGGCAATAATCAGACCATCAGATTTATAATTAGCCACCAATTGATCATTAACATGTACCTGTGTATTAAGCATTCGATGCGATTCTCCATTACTAACAACAAAATCATTAAGTGCATTGTGTTTTTTCTTAGTTCCATTTTTTGAGATTACTGCCTTTGCCATTGTCCGTTGTTCTACAATGAATGATCCTGAAGCCATTTGATCTAAACGTTGAAAAAGATCCTTTAAGGTTACTTTTGCTAAGAAACCCAGGTCCCCCAAGTGAATCCCAAGGACCGGTGTATCCCTGTGCTCCACTGCTCGAATACAGGAAAGGAATGTGCCATCACCGCCAAGAACAAGCATAAAATCCAATACAGTTATATCTTCCTTCGACCGAATCAACGACTGGTTATAATGCTTACCTTTTTCTTTACCCACGATATGTTTGGTAAGGTGAACAGTTAATCCTTTTTCCTTTGACCAGTTTAAAATATGAGGTAGAGTTTCCCAAAAAGAATCCTTATCAGTATTACCCCAAATACCAAATGAACTTGGTTTTTTCATTCAAGATTTTCGAGATCAAGTTTTCCTTCAGAATCCTTGATCAACGATTGAACCTTTTGTTCAGCAACTTCCAACTGGTTCCGACAAGTTTTTACCAAGCGCATACCTTCCTCGAACCATTCCAGACCTTGTTCTAAGGATGTATCGCCGGACTCCATTTTTTCAACTAAGGTTTCCAGTTCTTTCAATGCTTTTTCAAATGATTGAGATGATTTTTTTTTTGCCATTCTAAAATTTAACAGATCAGTCTTTTAAATCAGCCTTTTTTTCAGCTTCCATAGATCCCCTGCTCGTTTGCAGATGAAACAGATCACCCACTTCTATATCAGCTATAGACCTAATTATTTCTCCAGTTTTTTGTTTATAGGCAATCGCATATCCTCTTTGCAGTACCTGCCGTGGACTAAGACCAGTCAATTGTTTGTTCATGCTAAACAAACTATCTTTTCTCTTATGCAACGATACAATCATCGCCTGTTCCAATCGGTGTGATAACTGGTACAAGTGTTCCAAACTACGTTCAATTTTTTTCTTGGGCCTCATTAGTGCCAAACTTGAATCCAACCTATCCAAGTTCATCCAATACATTTCAATTTTTCTTTTCAAAATCAATGTCAGGCCTTCTATTGTTTCTTTTATACGGCTTAAGATCTCAAACCTGGAAGGTGAGACTATTTCTGCGGCGGAAGATGGAGTCGGTGCTCGAAGGTCAGCGATCAGGTCTGTGATAGAAATATCAGTTTCATGGCCTACGGCCGAGATAATGGGCACTCTACAATCGAAAACAGCCCTTGCAGTGTTCTCTTCATTGAAAGCCCATAGGTCCTCCAAAGAGCCACCTCCGCGCCCAATAATAATAACATCACATAATCCATGCTGTTCCAAATCAGCTATGCCGGAAGCAATATCTTGGGATGCACCTTCACCTTGCACACGCGATGACCTTAGAATGATATCGACATGTGGTGCTCTGCGTCTTAATACCTTCAAAATATCGTTAAATGCTGCACTGGATCCAGATGTGACCACACCCACAACTTTAGGATAGATAGGCAAAGAACGTTTAAAATCATCATCGAAGAGACCCTCTTTCTCCAGTCGCTTCTTTAATGCTTCAAACGCTTGATAAAGGTCGCCTATACCTACGGGCTCTAATTTCTGGATAATAAACTGTACCTGACCCCGCTGTTCATACAATGAAACAGAACCAAAAGCTTGGATTCGGATACCATCTTCTGGTTGAAATCTAAGTTTTCGATTAGCCTTCATGAACATAACACAACGTAACTCTGCACTCTCATCCTTTAGAGTAAAATATATGTGTCCAGATGAGTGATGATGAAAATTAGATATTTCACCCAATGCCCATATATCCGAAAACTCCCCTTCCATAGACAGACGAATCTGTGATGTAAGTTCGGATATGGTATAGTGAGATTTGTTTACCATCTAAAAAGCAAACTACCCAAATGGTATTTCCCCGATCAGCTACGGCCTATCTGAGATTAAACTTTCTTTTTCTTATGACGGTTGGCGCGCAGTCGCTTTTTCCGCTTGTGCGTGTTCATTTTCCGTTTTTTTCGCTTTTTCCCACAGGGCATAAGGTCCTCTTTATTTATTGATTAATTCATTAACGCGCAATCGCATCATTTTACTAGGTTTAAAAGTAGGTACGAACCGTTCAGGAAGATAAATTGGTTCGCCTGTACCAGGGTTTCTAGCTTTTTTTGGCATTCGGTGTTTGACACCAAAAGTTCCAAATCCACGCAGTTCCACACGATTATTTGTTGCAAGTGCTTCGATTATAGTGGTCATCACCCCATTCATTACGGCCTCGGTCTCTACCTTTGTTAAACCGGTAGCATCTGATACAGCATCAACTATATTCTGTTTTGTCATTGTTATTATCCTTCCTTAACCCAAATTATAAGTTTTTGGCCCGGGTAAATCAATTGGGTGCCATATTTCATACCATTCCAGCGTCTTATTTTACTTGCACGGGTTCCATAATCTTCACCGATTTGTCCTAATGTATCACCCTTTTTGACCTTGTAAACTACTTTATAGTGTCCTGATGGACCTCCGGTTCCACCATCACCCCAAATGCGGTTTCCACCTTTTACCGGTATTTTTAATTTTGTCCCCACCCTTATCTTATGACGGTTCCGAATTTTATTCACAGACGCAATATCATGAATCGAGACACCGAATTTTCTCGAAATGGTCCACAAGCTCTCACCATATTTTACCCTATGAACAAGAAATTGTGGTGCAAAGCGTTCACTCTCTGGAATAGAATTCCATGCTGTGATAAAAGAGTCCTTCTTTCCCGATGGTAATTTTAACAAATAGGGTCCATCTGCTGGTGAAGCTGACTGTCTTAATTCAGGATTATACTTCCGAATGGTCTTTACTGAAATACCAGCCACCCGCGCTAAGACAGATAAATCTGCACTATGCTCTAAAATAACCTCATCGTATTCAAATGAGGTTACTTTAGGTAACTTAAAACCATAAGCTTTCGGATTATTTGCAATGATTGCTGCTGCCAAATAATAGGGAATATAATTTCGGGTCTCGCGTGGAAGAGAATGGAGTTGCCAAAAATCATAGGTCTGGTGTAATCGCGACGCACGCAAAATACGACCTTCACCTGCATTATATGCTGCCACGGTTAAATACCAATTATCAAACAGGTTATTCAGATGCTTTAGATAGGCACAAGCTGCATGGGTGCTTTTTACCGGATCTCGGCGCTCATCCACATACCAGTCCCTCTTTAAACCATAATTTTTCCCAGTGGAATAAATAAATTGCCACATTCCTGACGCATTGGCACGACTGTAGGCTTTGGGATTCAATCCCGACTCAATCATGGCCAAGATCATTATTTCTTCTGGTATCTCGTGCTCTTTCAGGATTGGCAAAATAAGACCCTTATACTCTTCATACCGTTTCAGCCAGATCTCAAACTGTTTACGTCCCTTGGCGGTCGTAAAATAGGTGATGAATTGATCAACATGTTTATTTCTTACCAATGGGATATGACCATCCCGATCATCCACGACTGTATATTTCGTCTTTCCCATTTCAATCTCTAATGGTTCAATTACTTCTGTGATATCACGTCGAAATCTCTCTGCGGTAACCGGAGCGTCAGAAGACTGGATAGTCGATAACTTATGAGTATAAATATCGAGAAAAGATTTCTCAAAACGTTCAAACTCATCCTGATCTTCGATATTCATATCACCAATCTGATCAGCTTCCATTAAAAGATCATAAATGCGGCTAAGGTTAAATATAACCTCTAAGGTATCACGATGAAGATCCGCAATAATGACATCCGACAGCAACACTTTCACATCTTGTAATATTTGAGGGAATCGATTTCGGCTTTCATCTTCATTATTCTTAAGGGGTGAAGCTGGTTCAGGATCATTAGAAGGAAAGAACGAATTTGCATATGGGCTTAAACTGATAGTGGCCTGTACATGCCCTACCAATAAGATAACAGAAATTCCTGTAAGTGTTCGTATCAAAGGATGTTAGAGAATTATAAAAGCGCGAAGTTAGAGTAACGCAAGCTGGCTAACAAACGCTTATCTATTCATTTTTTCTATTGTCTTCGATGTGCTATACCCGGGTGTAAGTGGTATAATCTCTACTATTCCACCAGCAGCAAGAACATCTCTGGAACCGACAATGGAATCAATAGTATAATCACCACCTTTGACTAAAACATGAGGTTTGATTTCCCTTATCAATCTATCTGGTGTGTCTTCATCAAACATTATAACCTTATCCACACTACCAATCTCACACAGATTTTTAGCCCGTTCTTTTTCATTTTGAATAGGTCTTTTTATTCCCTTTAAACGTTTCACGGATCGATCAGAATTCAGCCCAACAATCAGTATATCACCTAAGGATTTTGCCTTACTCAGTAAATCCTTGTGACCTTGATGTATTAAATCGAAGCACCCGTTTGTAAAAACAATCTTCTTATTCTGACTCAACCAGTTCGAAAGATGAAACTTCAAATTTTTGTTGCTCAGTATCATATATCGCGTAAAAAGAAATAAAAAGGAAAAGATAAACAATAATATTGCAATCTTAATAATCCAATGGATAGTGAATCGTAAGCTATTGGTTTCAGAGATTTAGTAATTAGGCTATTCTCATAACCTAATGTTGGTACTTTTATTTTGAGACAGAAATTGTTTTCCGAAAACCCTGTATAATTCAATTATAAATCTCTGATTTTAACTGAAGCACGGCTTCACGAATATCCTTTGCCAATTGTTTCCGATTATCTAACAGATATTCAGAAGTGCTGATCGGTTCTCCTATATTTATTAAAAGTTTTTGTTTTGTAAATTTTTTCGATCCCTTTCTAAAAGATTGAAATGTTCCATCAACTGCCACTGGTACAATAGGTATTCCAGTTTCAATGCTGAGAAGAAGTCCACCAGGTTTAAATGGTTGAATCTCACCATTCAGTGTTCTTGATCCTTCCGGAAATAGTAATACCGAACGAGGTTTTTCCAACAATGAACGTTTTGTTTTTTCCATGGATCTCATTGCATTTTCATGATTACTTCGATCAATAAATACATGTCCACCAGCCTGCATGACCCATCCTAAAAACGGAACCCATTTCAATTCAATTTTTGCAATAGGAACCAACCAATAGGGTAAGCATCCAAATAATAAAGGTATGTCCAAACTTGATGAATGGTTAGCAGCAAATATATAATTTTCTTTCGGGTTCAATCGGTCCAAACCCTGAATCTGATAAGGGTTTCCTAAAGTATTAAGAATGAGTCTACCCCAAAGTCGGACAAACCAGCTTACAACCTTACCTCGAGTTGGATCGAATAGTGAAATAATCAATGCCAAAGAACCTAAAATAATGGTCCATAATATGATAAGTGACCAGAGCCAATAATAACGCAATTAAGATATCTCCATAATCCCAAGAAAATCTGCAACTGAATCCGGAAAATTTATTTGACCAACCTTATTCTGGTAAGTTTCAAGCAGTGCAATCATCAACCTTGGTGTGGCAAGGCCAGAACCATTAAGTGTATGCACAAATTCAACCTTTTTATCCAAACTATTTCTGTAGCGTATTTTACCCCTTCTGGCTTGGAAATCTTCAAAATTGCTGCATGATGATACTTCCAGCCATTTCCTTTCACCCGGAGCCCAAACTTCTATATCATAGCATTTTGCAGCAGCGAAACTGAGATCACCTGTGCACAATTCTACAACTCTGTAGGTAAGCTCCAGCGTTTTTAGTACTGATTCCGCCTGTCTCGTTAGGGATTCTAATTCATCATACGATGATTCAGGTTTGGTAAATTTCACTAGTTCAACCTTATTGAACTGGTGAACCCTGAGTAGACCCCTTGTATCTTTACCATAAGATCCAGATTCTCGACGAAAACACGGCGAATAGGCAACATAATTGATCGGCAAATCACTTTCGTTTAGAATTTCGTTTCGATGGATGTTTGTGACTGGAACTTCAGCTGTTGGTGCTAAATATAAATGATCTGATTCCGTATGGTACATATCATCCTCGAACTTTGGTAATTGGCCAGTAGTACGCATGGATTCCTCAAGCATCATTACTGGCGGAAATATCTCGGTGTAATTGAATTCCTTTTTATGATGTTCCAACATCGCATTGATAAGTTTCCTTTCCAAGTTTGCTCCTTTATCCATATAGAGAGGGAACCCACTTCCTGAAATCTTTGAGCCCCTTATCATGTCAAACAGTCCCAATGACTCACCCAAAGCGGTATGATCACGAGGCTTAAAATCAAATTCAGGCACATCACCGAATTCTCTAACAATTGTATTACCACTCGCATCATTTCCTATTGGAACAGATCCATGAGGCAAATTAGGCACTTGGTCAAGCAAGGCATTTAAAGCCGTTTGTACTTTTCTTGATATAGATTCTTTGGATTTTAACTTATCACCTAAAGCACGCATGGATGCAATCGCTTCATCCGCATTCTCCCCTTGATTTTTAGAAATTCCAATTGCTTCTGAGGCTCGATTGCGCTCGGCCCTCATTTCATTGATCTGATGCTGCAGTTCTCGATTTTTTTCATCTAAATCAATAATCTCTGAGACGGTTACCGCGCTACCTTTTTTCTTTATTCCGTCCATTACTATGTCGGGATGCTCACGAATAATTGATAATGAAATCATAATGTTTAATTAATAGCCTTGATAGAAACTAAATGTTTTATCAAATGTTTTTCAAAAATAAATGACTTAAACTATGATACGATCTTAATTATTAAATGAGTTGTAAAGATTTCAAATAATTTATTGGCTTATCAATGAGAAAATTACTTGTTACCGGGGCAGCTGGATTTATTGGTTATCATCTTGCGAAAAGATTACTTGAACAAGGTTATAAGCTAACCGGTATAGATGATTTAAATGGTTATTATTCTCCACAGTTAAAGAAAGACCGGCTTGGACAACTTATAAAAAATCCAAATTTTGAATTTATAAAAATTGATTTTAGTGATCAGAGTAAAACAAGATCTTTCTTTAAGAAACAATCTTTCGACCAGATAATTCACCTTGGAGCCCAGGCTGGTGTACGCTATTCACTTGAAAACCCGCAAGCATATATTGACGCAAATATTACTGGATTTCTCAATATTCTCGAAGGTTGCCGGTGCAATAATATTGGTAAAATGATTTATGCGTCATCTAGTTCCGTCTATGGAGACAATACCAAACTACCTTTTTCTGAAAACGACCAAGTGAAACAACCGGCAAATTTATATGGTGCGTCCAAGATCGCAAACGAGGCCATGGCGCACTCCTACTCAAGTTTGTTCGGCATTCAAATGATAGGTCTTCGCTTCTTTACAGTTTATGGACCCTGGGGTAGGCCAGACATGGCTTTATACTTATTTACAAAATCTATTTTAAATGGAGAACCGATTCAAGTATTCAACCAGGGAGAACATACCCGCAGCTTCACATATATTGAAGATATTATTGAAGCCATGCATCGGTTAATAAAAATAACAGAAAACAGGTCAACAAAATTTGAGAAAAATGAGATTTTTAACATTGGTGGGTCAAATCCGGTAAAACTTATGCACTTCATAAAAATCATTGAGAATAATTTAGGTTTGGAAGCAAATATCGAATATTTACCACTTCAGCTAGGTGACGTTAAAAAAACAAATTCTAATAATAAAAAGTTGGAATCGATCATTAGTTATAGCCCTCAAACTAATATTGAGACCGGAATAAAAAATTTTATAGAATGGTATAAAGTATATCATAATATTCCATGACTCGAATATATCACTATTTTTTCTAACGACCTTTTCCAGATAGAACAACTACAACAGTATTGAGAATAATTTTCATATCTAGGTTAAAACTTACATTTTCGATATAATAAAAATCATACTTCAATTTTTGACGAACATCTTCAACATCTCTATCGGATGGATGCTTGATCTGGGACCACCCGGTAATACCTGGACGCATCCTAAATCTACGGTCATATAAGGGGTACTCTTCCCTCAACCTTTCCACAAAAAAGGGTCTCTCAGGTCTAGGGCCAATCAGGCTCATCTCACCTTTCAGTACGTTAATCAACTGGGGGATTTCATCCAGTCTGAATCTCCTGAGGAATCTCCCCATTGAAGTGATTCTTGGGTCTCCATCCGATGCCCAAATAGGGCCGCTTTTATCCTCAGCACCTTGAATCATTGAGCGAAACTTATGTATCATGAAAGGTTCACTGTTAAGCCCTAATCTTTCCTGGTTATAGAATACAGGACCCTTTGAATTTATTTTAATGGCAACGGAGATTATTGTCCATACTGGCAAAAGCATTATACATAATGGTAAGCTTATTATTAGATCGAATACTCTTTTCATTCCAGAACCGGCCCAATATCCTTCTTTAAAATCTATATCGATTAATGGTAGTCCAGTAATTTGTTCCGTCCTAGCCAAACCACTGATTACTTCGTAAAGATCCGGTACTATTTTTACACTGACCGGTGTTCCATTTATGATGGATACTAAATCCATAACTCGATCATGTTCCATATTATCCAAGGCAATAATTATGTCCGATACAGGGTTCCTTTTTATGATGGTTCTAAGGTCATTTTCCCTTCCCAAAATTGGTCGTGGGAGGTTGCTCTCCGTTTCTGGTTCATCTATAGTCTCAACAAAACCGGTCACAGTAAAAAGCATTTGTTCATGCAAAATTAAGTTGTTGGCAGCATACTTTGCACGGTGACCAGTACCAATTATCAACGCACGATGCTGACCAAAACCTTTTCGCAATAAATATTTTTGAAAAGAACGTACTATCCATCTATTCCCAACTGTAAAAGCAGTAAACATTACCCAGTATCGAATAATCAATGTTGCTGTTATTGGAGCCATATCGATATCAATACCAAGAAAAAATATTCCAGTAATCATAGGAATCAGTGTTATGCGAACCAAATTTTCAGTCTCGCCAAATCTTGAGACCATGGGGTCACCCCTATATAGATTAGAGAACCAGAATATTAGGCCCCACATACAATGGGTAATACCGAATAAAATCCAAAATGGCTGTTGAAAAGAATCTAAAACATCGCCGAAAACCGACTTGATAGCTAAAAAACCAACAGTACAGTCCATGGTGAACAGTACCCATGAGATGGTCCACTTTGGAACACGAATTATTAATTGATTAATCAGCGACATACTTCGAATCAGTTTAAAAAAACGAGTCCGAAAAACGCTAAATCACTAACAGGTGAGAAGCGCTTCCAGATTTGCCAGGAAAACTCAGTTATTCTTTGAATCTATTACTGACAAACTGTTAGCACTTTATTTCGATAGGAATCCTTAAATTGGAGTAAAAACTTACCTTCTCAAGAAGGGAAATGCAATATTTATGAACCTTTGGAAAAATATATTTTTCAACATGCTTACATTAACATGCTTGTTTGGATGGACAGGTTTGCCTTTAGAACCTAATCATCCTGCTCATGTATACCTTAGAAGGCAGGCAGCTTTGGGTAACGTCCCCCTCTCTATACTATCAAAAGCTCCGGTTTCAACTATCCATACTGCAATAAGTTTGTCTAATATAAATACATCCTTGTCAAATCGATTATTACGAGATCTGGGGCTACCAACAAAACAATCTGGTTTAATCCATCCCTTCCAAAAACATGCCTTAAGTGGTATTAGTAAATCGTTTTTTAAATTCGATCCAAATGAACCTGCATCTCATTTTCTTTCTATCGCACAGGACACTCTAACATTCTGGGCAGATTGGATAGAGCATGGATCCTTAAGTGGGAAAGATTCAGAAAAAAAATACTTTAAGGACCAATTGTCAGTGCAAGGTATACTCTATGATAAAGTGTATGCATATTCCAGATTCATTATGCATCGTATATCAGGTGAGGATCCTACTTTTGTGAAAGATTATCAGAATGAATGGACAAAATTTTTCCCTGATATCAATATGAGTATCTGGTATACATCTGAAGCATCCTTTTACATTAAAAATCAACTGTTTGATATAGAAATTGCTAGAACTCCATATTCTTGGGGATGGTCAACAACACAATCACCGATCATAGCTTCCGCTGCGGTTCCATTTAGTCGGTTTGCTCTATATAAAACTTTAGGCAGTTTTCTTGAAAAGATAAATCACAAAATTTAAGTAACTTTTTGATGATAATTTTT
>ENA-UPTF01000100-UPTF01000100.1-marine-metagenome-genome-assembly--contig:-NODE-100-length-57570-cov-5.237872_pt1 | contig 57570 bp, 57 predicted proteins | sample MGYA00238166_ERZ767019 | MGnify/ENA primary metagenome ERZ767019 (study PRJEB28930, sample SAMN06266391) | marine metagenome | isolation source: Sea water from 250 m depth | place: Atlantic Ocean | study... | reverse complement strand
CGGCGTAAACGCCAGCGATCTGGGACGACCAGTTGTGAATCGGCAACTTGATCGCATCAGACGAATCCGCAGCAGCCTCCGGTTCGGCGTAGGCGCCGTCACCGATGTCGTCGTAGGTGATGGTGAACGCCGTACCGAAGTACTTGCCGTTGAGCGCTGCCAGGGTGCCGTCGTCCTTCATCGACTGGATGGCCTCGTTGAACGGACCTACCAGGTCACTGCCCTCGGTGAAGGCCCAGCCCAGCGGATCCGACTGCAGGGACTCGGCGAGCATGTCCACCTGGTCTGCGTTTTCACCCTGGTAGCCCTGGCCGGCCACGTCGTCCATGATCACGGCACACACGTCGCCGGTGATCAGGGCCTGCACGGCAAAGGCGAATGACTCGAACGCCACGATCCTGTCTTCGCCGACTACGTCCACTGAAAGGTCGTAGTTGGTGGTACCGGTCTGCGAACCGACGTTGCAGTCCGACGCCTCGAGGTCGGCACGACCGCCGATCTCCGAGTCGCCCTTGGCCACGAGGATCTTCTGGTCGGTACTAATGAAGCTGATCGAGAAGTCCACGACCTTGTCGCGTTCCTCGGTGATCGTGATGCCGCCACCGGCCATGTCGAACTGGCCCTCGCCTGTGGCGATGATCGTGCCGTCCCAGGCAAACTCCTGGAAGCTCGGAACGCAGTTGAGCCGGGCACAGACCTCGTCCATGGCGTCGTAGTCCCAACCCATAGCCACACCGGTGTCAGCCGGGATGTAGGCGAATGGCAGGTAGGCGTTGTCGACCGCGATTGTGACGACTCGGCCACCCAGGTCAGGTAGTACAACGGCCCGCTCACCCGGTACATCTGGGACCGAGATCGAGCTGTTGACAACCTTGGCCTTCAGGGCATCTAGTTCACCAGCAATGTCATCGACGAAACCACCAGTGGTGGCATAGCCAACACCATCGACCGACAGGTCGAACATGACCCCACCGCCCTCGAAGGCGCCTTCGCCCAGCGAGTGGATTGTGTTGAATACAGCTACATCAACCCTCTTGAGCATGGACGACAGGATGTAGTCGCGCACTGACTCATCCGAGGTGAGGTACTGGTCTGAATCAACACCGATGGCCCAAACCTTGGAACCCGACTCCTCCGAGTGGCTCTTGGCCGCTTCGAAGAGACCGGCACCGGAGCCTCCGGCCGCGTGGTACACGATGTCAGCACCCTTTTCGTACATCGACGCGGCGATCTCACGAGCTGCGTCCGGCGCGTTGAAACCACCAAAGTCCGGCGGCTCGGTTATGTACTCGACGATCACCCTTGCATCCGGGTTCGTCTGAGCGACACCGGCTGCGAAACCAGCTTCAAACTTCCCGATCAGTGGGAAGTTCACACCGCCAATAAAGCCGACGAGGTCGACGCCGGTCTTCATACCGGCTGCAGCCCCAACAAGGAAGGAGCCCTCATGCTCGGCAAAGAGCAACGAAGCCACGTTCGGGGCGTCAACGAAGCCGTCGACGATGGCGAAGCTCGTACCGGGGTACTCGGCGGCCACCTCGGCCATCGCAGCATCAAAGAGGAAGCCCACTCCGATTACGAGGTCATTGTTTTCTGCCATAAGGCGCAGCAGTTCGCCCCTGTTTGAGCCGTCCGAGTTCGGGGACGCATCAGAGATGACCGCCCCGAGTTCGTTGGCGGCACGTTCCAGGCCGGCGTATGCGGCGTCATTGAAGGACTGGTCACCGCGTCCACCAATATCGAACACGAGGCCAACCGACACTGGCTCAGCCGGCGGCTCAGGTGCAGTGGTTGCCGGTGCAGCAGTGGTTGCCGGCGCGGCGGTAGCTGCCGGTGCAGCAGTGGTCGCTGCCGGCGCCGCCCCGTCATCGTCGTCGCTTCCACACGCCGAGACGACTAGGGCGAACCCCAGCATCACGGCGAGAAGGCGAGTTAATTGCTTACTCATGAACCCCTCCGGTTCTCGTCGCATCGTTGCGCCACGCGACGGCCTCAAGACCGCCCGCGGGGTTTCGAACCGTAGCGCGGGCAACGGCTTCATGCCACATGCCGGGAGTGTTGACGTAACTCAAATGGCGTCGCTGCACCGAATTTCAGCCGAGGGTGGCAGGAATTAAGGGTGGGCGACCAGGAATCGTGCCGTCCCAAACGGGGCAACGACTCAGCTGTTACGACCCAGGTTTGGCTTACGGCCGTGATTGGCCTTCTTGCGACGAGCCGAGGCCTTCTGCCTGCTAGTGCGCTTCGACATGCGGATCATGGTACCGGCATGGTTCCGGGGATCCATCAGGGTGGCCGGCGGGCACCGGTCACATCGCCGTGGACGGCCAGGTCAGTGGTCCTAGCCTGACCCGTCGGACCGGTCGCTGAGGGTGGCCGGGCGGATTCCCAACTGAGGAGAGCACACAGGTGGAGCGTTTCGGGTTCGTGGGCTTGTCCAACGCAGGCAAGTCCTCGCTCTACAACGCCCTGGCCGGCGGGGGAGTTCTCGCCGCGCCGCACGCCTTCGCCACGACGGCCCCCAACGTCGGCGTGGCCCGGGTCCCCGACGACCGTCTGGAACAGCTGGCCACCATGAGCGCCTCCCGCAAGGTTGTACCGGCCAGCGTGGAGTTCGCCGATATCGGCGGCCTGGTTGAAGGGGCCTCCCAGGGCGAGGGGTTGGGTAACAGGTTTCTGGCCGGCATCCGTGAGGTCGACGCCATCGTGTTCGTCCTCCGGGCCTTCAAAGACAGCGACGTGCCCGGGCCTACCGATCCCCTGGAGCACCTCCGGGTGGTCGAGGTGGAACTGGCCCTCGCCGACCTTGACTCCGCCGAGAAGCAGCTTTACAAGGTCCGCCGGGCCTCTAAAGGGGATCCGACACTGGCCGGTGCCGTGGCGGCCCTCGGAAGGGCCGTCGATCGCCTGGCCGAGGGGGTGCCCCTCTACCGCAGCGACCTGACGGCCGGCGAGAGGGACGAACTGCAACCATTCTTCCTCCTCACGGACAAGCCGGTGCTCGCCGTGGTCAACCTGGACGAGGATCAGGTGGTCGGCTCCGACGAGGTACTAGCCCCGGTCGCCGCGGAACTGGCCGGAGCGGAGGTCATCGGCATGTGCGTCCAGTTGGAGGCCGAGGCGGCGCTCCTAGGTGACGGGGACCGGGCCGAGATACTCGACGGCTTGGGACTCGGCGAGGGGGCCCTCCCGCGCTTCGTGCGGGCCGCCCACCACCTCCTCGGCCTGCGGACCTTCTTCACCACGGGGGAGAAGGAGAGCCGGGCGTGGACCTTCCGGGCCGGTTCGTCGGCCCCCGAGTGCGCCGGCCGGATCCACACCGACTTCCAGCGGGGCTTCATCCGGGCTGAGACCATTCGCTGGGACGTGTTGCTGGATGAGGGGTCGTGGGTCCGGGCCCGGGAGTCAGGGCTCGTCCGAAGCGAAGGCAAGGACTACAGGCCCGAGGACGGCGACGTCATGGAGTTCCTCTTCAACGTCTGAGACCTACCATCACCTCCATGCCGTGGTTGGTGCGGGGAGATCAGGTGTTGTCCAGCCTCCGAGTGGCCGACTCGTCGAGCGCTCGAACCCGTGGGCTGGTGGGTCGTGACGGGCTTGAGGGGGCAATCCTGCTGCGACCCGCCCGGTCGGTCCACACGCTGGACATGCGCTTGCCCATCGACGTGGCCCACCTGGACTACGACCTCACGGTGTTGCGCACCACGCGCATGGATGGCCTGCGGGTGGGACGACCGGTACGTCGAGCCCGGGCCGTGCTCAAGGCCGAGGCGGGGAGCTTCGAACGCTGGGGCCTGGCCGTCGGCGACGTGCTGGAGGTGCGGGAGTGAGCACGGTGGCCGCCGGACCGGCCCACTTCGTGCTGGTGGCCACGCCCATTGGCAACCTGGGCGACCTCTCACCGCGGGCCGTCGAGACGCTGGCGGCCGCCGACCTGGTGGCCTGCGAGGACACCCGAAGAACGGGACGCCTGCTGACCCACGCCGGCGTGGTGGGAGCCGACCTGCTGCGCCTCGACGAGCACACAGAGGAGAGAGCGGCCACCGAGGTGATCCGTCGCCTGGATGACGGCGGCACGGTGGCTCTCGTCTCCGACGCCGGCATGCCAGGTATCTCCGATCCGGGCGAGAGGGTGGTCCGCCGGGTGGTCGAGGCCGGCCACCGGATCGAGGTGGTGCCCGGGCCATCGGCTCCGGTAGCCGCCGTGGCAGCCAGTGGCCTACCGACCGCCCGCTGGTGCATGGAGGGCTTCCTCCCCCGTAAGGGGAGCGCCCGAGCCGACCGGCTAGCCGAGCTGGCCGTGGAGGAGCGCACCATGGTGATCCTGGAATCGCCCCATCGGCTGGCTGCCACCCTGGCCGACCTGGCCGCCGCCCTGGGAGGGGACCGACGGGTGGTTGTGGCCCGTGAGCTCACCAAGCTCCACGAGGAGTTCCGGCGGGGGACCCTGGACGAGGTCGCCGCCTGGGCCGCCGAGCCGCCGAAGGGCGAGATGGTCCTGGTGGTGGACGGGGCACCGGAGCCCGGCGAGGCCGATGACGACCGGGTCTGCGCCGTACTGGCCGAGTTGCGAACTGGTGGTGCCTCCACCCGAGACGCCGCCGACGAGGCGGCCCGCCGACTCGGGGTGTCGCGCCGTCGGGCCTACCGCCTGGCCCTGGGATGACCGGACCCCGGGGACCGGTCCACCGGTAGCCTCCGACCCATGGCCGACGATTCCGGGACCGACCGGCGCGCCGGGCGACCGGTGCTGGTCGCCGTCGCCTGGCCCTACGCCTCGGGCTCCCGTCACCTCGGCCACCTGGCCGGCGCCTACCTCCCGGCCGACATCTACGCCCGGCACCAGCGGCTGGTCGGCAACCGGGTACTGATGGTGAGCGGGTCCGACGTGCACGGCACCCCGATCACCGTGCGGGCCGACGCCGAGGGGGTCACACCCCGGGACATCGTCGACCGTTACCACGCCGAGTTCGTTGCCGACTGGGACCGGCTGGGAATCAGTTGGGACCTCTACACCTCGACGGGTACGGAGAACCATGCTGCGGTCACCCAGGACCTTTTCCTACGCCTGCTGGAGAACGGCCACATCGACCGTCGAACCAGCGACCAGTACTACGACGCCGAAGCCGGTCGCTTCCTGCCCGACCGCTACATCGAGGGCACCTGCCCCCACTGCCACTACGCCGAGGCCCGGGGCGACCAGTGCGAGGACTGCGGGCGCACGCTGGACCCCGAGGAGCTTGTTGATCCCCGATCCAAGATCACCGGTAGCACGCCGGAGGTGCGCCAAACCGAGCACTTCTACCTACGCCTTTCCGACTTCTCCGAGGCGTTGGGTGCCTGGTTGGACGACCGCCAGGGGTGGCGGCGTCACGTCCTGAACTTCTCAAAGGGCTGGGTGGAAGACGGCCTCCACGACCGGGCCATCACCCGCGATCTGGACTGGGGAGTCGAGGTGCCGGTGGACGACCTGGGGCCGGGCAAACGGATCTACGTCTGGTTCGAGGCCGTCATCGGCTACTTGTCGGCCTCCAAAGAGTGGGCGCAACTCCAGGGCGATCCGGAGGCCTGGCGCGATTGGTGGGAGGGCGACGAGGCCCGGTCCGTCTACTTCATCGGCAAGGACAACATTCCGTTCCACACAATCATCTGGCCTGGGATGCTTCTCGGCTACGGAGGGCTGAATCTCCCCACCGACGTACCGGCCAACCAGTACGTGACCTTCAAGGGCGGCAAGGCGTCGGCCAGCCGGGGCGTTGGCCTCACTATCGGCGAGGGCTTGGACCTGTTCCAGGCCGACGCCCTGCGGTATGCGCTAGCCGCATCACTACCCGAGCAGAGCGACACCGACCTGTCGATCGACGAGATTGGACGCCGGATCAACGAGGAGCTGGTGGCCACCTGGGGGAACCTGGTCAACCGGGTGCTTTCTATGGTCCACAGCACATGCGGAGGTGTCGTCCCGGCGGTCGGGGACCGGACCGCCGACGACCTGGCTGTGCTGGCGACGGTGGACGGGGCCTTGGACGTCGTCACCGACCTGATCGAACGGGTGGAGTTGCGGGCCGCGCTCCGGACCGGGATGGACGCCGCGGCCACTGTCAACGCTTACCTGAACGCCACCGAACCATGGAAGCTGGCCCGGTCGGACCCCGAGCGGGCACAGGCCGTGCTGGGTACGGCCCTGGCCGCCGTGGCCGGGGTACGGGTGGCCCTATCCCCCTACCTGCCGTTCAGCACGGTGGCCCTCGATGACGAGCTGGGCCCGGTGGACGCCTGGCACCGTCGGGAGCCCGTCCCGGGGTCTCCCATCGGGAAGCCCGCCCCGCTGTTCGCCAAGGTCGACGTGGTCGAACTGCTGGCCGGGGACGACGGGTGACCGCCTGGTTCGACAACCACTGCCACCTGGGCCCTGACGCGTCCGAGGTGGTGGCCCGGGCCCGGGAGGCCGGGGTGGTGGGCATGGTCACCGTGGGCTGCGACCTGGAGGACAGCCGGGCCGCCCTGGCCACCGCGTCGGCCTACGACGACGTCTGGGCCACGGCCGGCGTGCATCCCCACGAGGCACGACACGGGGTGGCGGGCCTCGCCGACCTGCTGAGTGGGGCGGTAGCCGTCGGTGAGGCAGGCCTGGACTTCCACTACGACCATTCACCCCGCCCGGCTCAACGCGACGCCTTCGCCGCCCAGGTGGCGCTAGCCAATGGACACGAACTCCCGTTGGTCATCCACACCCGCGAGGCGTGGGCCGAGACGTTCGACCTGCTGGACGTCGAGGGGGTGCCCGCCCGTACGGTGTTCCACTGCTTCACTGGCGGCCCCGACGAGGCCAGGGAGGGCTTGGACCGGGGTGCGTGGCTGTCATTCAGCGGCATCGTGACCTTTCCGTCGGCGGGCGACCTCCGGGCCGCTGCCGCCCTCTGCCCGCTGGACCGGGCGATGGTCGAGACCGACTCGCCGTACCTGGCTCCGGTGCCTCACCGAGGTCGGACCAACGAACCGGCCTGGGTGCCGTTCGTCGGAGTTGCGGTGGCTGAGGCCATGGATCGGCCGGTGGCCGAGGTGGCTGCCGCTACCACGACCAACGCCCGGACCTTCTACGGGTTGGACAACCCTGTCTGAGTGACGGCCGGCCCGGTGCCGTCCGGTGACCAACGACCGCGGTTTCGCGGGGCCCCCGACCCTTGCGCAATCCGGGGTCCGTCCCTATCGTCGCGGCGATCATCAGGCCGGGAAAGGCCTTGTCCGGAGGGGAAAGGGACGGAGCTCTGGGCGCCGAAACCACCGTGGAACGGTGGCGGGTGGTTGTCGTGGCCCTGGCCACGATCGCCGCGTTGCCCCTGTTCGTACTCGAAGATCCGACGTCTCCCGGTTCTCTGGCTGGGACGGCGGGGGCCTCCGTCGCGCCCGCCGTGGACGAGATTGACCCTTCGATGGAGGTCATCGAATTGGTTGTGGCCTCGGGGCCCCACTTCGTGCCGGACGTGGCCAAGATGAGCGCCCGGGCCCAGGACTGGCATGCCGCCCGGTCGTCCCGCCCGGTGCTAGCCCGGCTGGCCGAGGTGGCCCACCGGCACGAGGCCGAGGCGCTGGCAGCCGCCCATCTGGTGGCGGCCAGCGAGTTTGCCCAGCAAGAGCGCCTCGACGCCCTTCTGGAGGCCCGTCGACGGGAGGCCGAGCGGGAGGCCGAGCGTGTCCGTCTCCGCGAAGAGGAGCTGCAGCGGCGCGAAGAGGCGATGACCACGCCAGGGCCCACAACAACCATCCCGTGGGACACCGATCCGCACCCGGATGGCCCATCCGACGTGCAGTGGGAGGCGTTGCGCTTCTGTGAGGCCACCGGGAACTACGAGGCGGTCAGCCCGACCGGGAAGTACCGGGGGGCCTACCAGTTCAGCCGCCAGACCTGGGACTGGATCGCCGGGATGTACCACGAGAACCTGGTCGGGGTGGATCCGGCCGCCGCCTCCCCCCACGACCAGGATCACATGGCCCAGGCCCTCTACGACTTGCGGGGGCGTGGCCAGTGGCCGGTCTGCGGTCGCTACCTGCCCTGACCGACCTCGTCGGGCCTCCACTGTGACCCTCACCCGGACCGAGGTCCGAGAGCTGCTGGACCGTCACGGCATCCGGCCTAAGCGGTCCCTCGGCCAGAACTTTGTCGTCGAACCCAACACGGTGCGTCGGATCGTCGAGCTGGCGGCCGTAGGCCCAGGCGACCGAGTGCTGGAGATAGGACCCGGCGTCGGGTCCCTAACCCTGGCCTTGGCCGAGGCCGGAGTAGCGGTAACCGCCGTCGAGATCGACGACGCGCTGGTTGGCGTGCTGGCCGAGACCACCGCCGGCCACGACGTGGCCATAGTGCACGCGGACGCCATGGCAGTGAACTGGTCGGACCTGCTGGACAACGACCAGTGGACACTGGTGGCCAACCTGCCGTACAACGTGTCGGTACCGTTGGTTTGCGACCTCCTGGACAGTGTCCCGGCGGTCCGGCACATGGTGGTGATGGTCCAGAAGGAGGTGGCCGAACGGCTGGTGGCCGGGCCCGGCGATGGGGCCTACGGTCTCCCATCGGTGAAGGTGGCGTACCACGCCGTCGGACGGATCGTGGGACGGGTCCCGCCCTCGGTGTTCCTGCCCCGGCCCCGGGTGGACTCGGCCCTGGTCGAATTGGTGCGGCGGGAAGCGCCGACCGTGGATGCAGATTCGGAGGTCTTGTTCGACCTGGTTCGGGCCGGTTTTGGACAGCGTCGCAAGATGCTGCGGCGCTCGCTGGCCGGTTTGGTCGACGAGGCGGCGTTTGCGGCGTCCGGGGTGGCGCCGACCGCCCGGGCCGAGGAGCTGGGGCTGGACGGCTGGGCGGCGCTGACGGCCGCCGTGGCGGGTGAGTCGTGACCGTCACCCTCCTGTCGGCACCGGCCAAGCTGACACTGTCGCTGAGCGTGGTGGGGGTCCGACACGACGGTTACCACCTAGTGGACGCCGAGATGGTTGCCGTGGACCTGACCGATGAGTTGGAGGTGTCAGACGGTGAAGGCCTGGAGGTGGTGGTTCCCGACAGCGGATTAGAGGTTTCCGATGACGGGGAGAATCTGGTAGCCCGGGCCCTACGCCTCGTCGGTAGAACGGCCCACGTGGTGGTCCGCAAGTCGGTTCCTGCGGGGGCCGGCCTAGGGGGTGGGTCAGCGGACGCTGCAGCGATCCTGCGGTGGGCCGGCTGGGACGACGTGGCCGGTTCCGTGGTCCTCGGGGCTGATGTGCCGTTCTGCCTGGTCGGGGGTCGTGCCCGGGTGACCGGCATCGGTGAGGTGGTGGAGCCGTTGCCCTTCGAGGAGCGGGCGTTCACCCTGCTGACCCCGCCGGTCGGGTGCCTCACCCAGGACGTCTACCGCCGATGGGACGAGATGGGCGGCCCGCTTGGCGCGCACGGCAACGATTTGGAGCCGGCGGCCGTTGACCTGGTGCCCGCCCTGGTCCGGTGGCGCGACGAGCTAGGAGACGCGGCGGGTTGTCGGCCGAAGCTTGCCGGGAGCGGGAGTACCTGGTTCGTGGAGGGGGAGTATCCGGGGGAGGGGCGGCGAGTCGTCCGGACCCTGCCGTCGGCCTGAGACCGGCCTACTTGCCCCGCATCCGCTGGGCGCGGGTGCGCTTGAGCATCTTGCGATGCTTCTTCTTGCGCATCCGCTTGCGGCGCTTCTTGATCAGAGATCCCATGACGGGCGGCAGGCTAACCGGGTGCTGGCCTATTGCCCCCGCCTGGCGGGGAAGAGGTGAAACAGGCTTCCAGAAGGTCCCGACGGTGCGGCCACTACGCTCGGTCGGGCATGCGCATTGTCCGGTAGTTCAACTGGCAGAACGCCTGACTTTGGATCAGGAGGTTGGAGGTTCGAGCCCTCCCCGGACAGCCAAGCGGTTATGTCCAGCGACCCGAAACCTTTCCAAGGCGGCCCTGGAACTAGCGTGCGCCAGTGCCAGAGTTTGCTGCCGACACGTTCCCCCGACCGGTCAACTCGCAGATCCTCTCCGCCTTCGAGGCCGTGTGGGACGGATTGGCTGTTGCCGGAACGTGGTGGACGGCCACCGAACGGGTGGCCATCGTGGCGGCGACCCGAAGGTCGCTGCCGCTTCCCCTAGGAGAGGCTGCCCCCGACATTGCCGGGCTCTCCGACGCTGTTGGTTCCGATGGCCTGTCACCGTTGACCCATGAGGTCGTCCGGTGTCTAGTCGTCGACGCGGGACGCATCACCCGGGATTGGGCCACCGCAGCCATTGACCGTATGGGTCCGGGACGTTACGTCGAAGTGGTCGCGCTGGTTGTCCAGACGATCCCCATTGACCTGCTCTGCGATCTGTTGGGCAGACCACGCCAGGATCTGCCGGTTCCCAAGAGAGGCGAACCCTCTCGCCTTGTGCCCGATGGTCTCGGCCAGGAGGGAGCCTTCGTGCCCTGGGCCGTCGATGGTTGGTTGGGACCCAACGTGGCCCGTGCGTTGTCGTTCGTGCCCGAGGACAACTCACGGCGTATGGCAGTCGTCATGAGTATGTACAGCGGTGAACACTTCGAGGAGATGGTTTGGCGCCACCGGGCCCTCAGCCGCCCGCAGGTCGAACTGGTCGCTGCCCGCACGTCGGCTGTAAACGAATGCTTCTACTGAACATCGGCCCACGTGATGCTGCTCCGTGCGAGCAGCGATGCCATCGACGCCGGTGCCGACCTGCAGGGGGCGGTGGGCGGGTCAACGGGGAGCGTCCCCCACGGAGGGCTGCTCATGGCGTATGCCGAGGCAGCTAACCGTGACCCGGAAGCAGCTCGGGCCCTGGACGACGATGTGATCGCCGTCGTGGGGGAGGCCGGCTTGGTTGATGCCGCTGTGATCGTGGCCGTCTTCAACGGTCTAGTCCGATCAGCCGACGGCATCGGGATACCGCTAGATGACGGCATGCTGGCCGCTACCGTTGACGCACGGGCTGTACTCGGACTTGACAGATTTGTCGGAGCGGCCAACAACCTCTAGTAGCAGCCGCAGAACTCGACGGGGCGTCTAGGTCCCTCTGCGACACAACATTCCCGCAGGTCAGCGGACACCGTCGTACACCGCCGAGATCCGTCCGGTACGACGGAACACGATCTGGAAGAGCTGCAGGTTCCGGATCCGGAATGACGCCGCCGACGAAAGCAGGTAGTAGCGCCAGGTCCGGCGGAACCGCTCGTCGTAGTGGGGGATCTCCTCCCAACGGGCTTCAATGTTGGCGTGCCAGGCCAGGAGCGTCCGGTCGTAGTCGGGACCCAGGTTCTGGACGTCCTCGACGGCCCACCGCGGCTGGGACGCCCCGGCGATCTGGTGGAGGGACGGCACCACGCCCCCGGGGAAGATGTACCGATCGAACCATGTATCGACCGACTGCGTCGACTCGTTTGATCCGATGGTGTGGTGCAGCATTAGGCCGTTGGGTTCCAGCAGGTCTCCACACCGCTCGAAGAACGTCCCATAGTTCCTGGGGCCCACGTGTTCCATCATCCCGATGCTCACGATCCGGTCGTAGGTGCCGGCCACCTCCCGGTAGTCCTGCTGGCGAAATTCCACTGGGAGGTTCCCGGCCCGCTTCCGGGCCTCGTCCACCTGCTCGGCGGCCGGGCTGATGCCGACGACGACCGCCCCGTGGTGGGTGGCGGCATGGCGGGCGAAGCTGCCCCAGCCACAACCGATATCCAGGATTCGCATCCCCGGCTCCAGGTGCAGCTTCTGGCAGACCAGGTCCAACTTCGCCTCCTGGGCAGCTTCAAGGCTGTTGGCCTCGTCCCACCGCGCGCAGCTATAGACCATCTCCGGCCCGAGCATCCGCAGGTACAGGTCGTTGCCGATGTCGTAGTGGGCCCGGGCGTTGTGTCCCGCTCGATGGATCGTCTGGCGGTTCACGAGGTTCGAGCGCAGCATGTTGAGCAGCAGCGCCGGGCTGGCTCGGATGGCAGACCGCAGGTCGGCGGTTAGTACCCGGACCAAGAACTCGTCGACTCGGATGGCGTCCCACCAGCCTTCCTGGTAGGCCTCGCCGAGGCCCAGTTCCCGATCCCGCAGGACACGGCGCCAGAATCGATCGTCGTGGATCTGAATGTCGTGGGGTTGGTCGCCACCGACGGTCACCCCGGCGCCGTCGAGCAACTCCCTGCCCTGCTCCCTGAGGCTGGCCACGGGTCCCCCGATGCAGTTTGTGCGGCGGCCGAATGGTAGCCGGGTCAATACATGAGATAGTCCGTGGAAGACAGGGGTGGAGATGCCCCGAGGGGAGGGCGAGATGACGCCGGACGAACTGAAGGGGCGGATTGCCGAGGACGGCGTGGAGTTCATCTACGCCATGTTCGTGGAGATGCACGGAAAGCCGTGCGCCAAGCTGGTGCCGGTCAGCGCAATCGACGATCTCCTCGAGGTGGGAGCGGGGTTCGCCGGGTTCGCCGCCGGACCCATGAGCCAAACCCCGGCCGACCCGGACATCCTGGCCATCCCCGATCCGGCCTCCTACACGCGGCTTCCCTGGCAGCCCAACGTTGCCGCCCTGCAGTGTGACGCCACGGTGGAAGGAGAGCTCTGGCCGTACGCCCCCCGGGTGATCCTCCGACGGGCCATGGAACGGGCCGCTGAGCAGAACCTCGTCCTCAAGGCAGGCGTCGAGGTGGAGTACTCGTTGCTCCACCGCAACGAGGACGGTTCGCTACGACCCGCCGACGAGCGGGACACCTCGACCCTGCCGTGCTACGACGCCCGGGGCCTGACCACGGCGCTGGACCACCTGACCACGGTGTCTCGCCACATGGATGCCATGGGGTGGGGCAACTACGCCAACGACCACGAGGACGCCAACGGCCAGTTCGAGCAGAACTTCCAATACGCCGACGCCCTCACCACCTCGGACCGCCTCATCCTGCTCCGCCTCATGCTCCACACCCTGGCCCGCCGCCAGGGCCTTTACGCCACGGTCATGCCCAAGCCGTTCGCCGACAAGACCGGCAACGGGCTCCACACTCACCTCAGCCTCTGGACCGCCGACTCCGACGAACCGCTGTTCCACGACGACGACGACGCCCGGGGACTCGGGCTCAGTGAGCTGGCCTACCGTTTCATCGCTGGCATCCTCGACCACGCCCAAGGGCTAACGGCCATCGTCTGCCCAACCGTCAACTCGTTCAAGCGGATCGGCGTCGGACCACCCGACTCAGGAGCAACCTGGGCGCCCGCCTACGTGGCCTACGGCGGCAACAACCGGACGCAGATGATCCGCGTCCCGGAAGGCGGCCGTATCGAGGTCCGTGCCCCAGACGGGTCAGCCAACCCGTATCTGGCCTTCACCGCACTGTTGAGCGCAGGCCTCGACGGCGTGGCCCGTCAGGCCGACCCCGGCGACCCGAACGGCGACAACCTCTTCGCCCTAGGCCTCGATGAGATCGCCGCCCGGGGTATCAGCGCCCTGCCGCCGACGCTGCTACACGCCTGCGACGACCTGGTCGCCGACGACGTGCTGCGGTCCGGGTTTGGAACGGGCCGGGACGGTGACTACGTGGACTACTTCGCTTCGGTGAAGCGGACCGAGTTTCGTACCATCACCGACCGGGTGACGGCGGCCGAACTCGACGCCTATCTGACGCTCGTGTAGGCCGGCCCGTCGCTTAGGCCATTTCGGCCCACTGGCCGTCGACCCACTGGTCGCGCAGCACGAACTTCTGGATCTTGCCGCTGCCGGTCAGCGGGAACTCGTTGACTTCGAACCAGTGCTTCGGCGTCTTGTGAGGTGCCAGGTGCTCCCGCAGGTATCCGAAGAGCTCGCCCTTGTCGATGGTTCGGTCAGGGGCCGGTCGGACGAAGGCGGCCACCACCTCGCCCCACCGGTCGTCGGGCAGCCCTACCACGGCTACTTCGGCCACCGTGTCGTGGGCGAATAGAAGCTCTTCGAGCTCCCGGGGATAGATGTTTTCCCCACCCCGGATGATCATGTCCTTGAGGCGACCTTCGATAGAGAGATAGCCCCGCTCGTCCATGGCCGCCAGGTCGCCGGTGTGGAGCCATCCGTCAGCATCGATGGTCTCGGCGGTGGCGTCCGGCATTTCGTAGTAACCGTGCATCACCAGGTAGCCACGGGCGCAGTACTCGCCGATGGTCCCTACCGGCACTGTCTCGCCAGTCTCCGGGTCGATGATCTTGACCTCCACGTGGGGCATCGGGGTGCCGATGGTGGTGGCCTTGTCCACGATGGTGTCGGTGGCGTGGGTCATCGACGAAACCGGCGAGAGCTCGGTCTGGCCGAACACGATGGTGAAGGGCGCCCCGAGTTCCTTCTCGAACCGTTCGACCAGCGGGGCCGGGACAGTCGAGCCTCCGGAGCAGATGGCCTCCACGAGGGACAGGTCCCGGGAGGCGAAATCGGGGTGCTCAAGCATGGCCACCAGCATTGTGGGGACCCCCAGCATGGCCATCCCGCCGTACGTGTCGAACAATTCCAGTACCAGCCCCGGGTCGAAGGCCTCCACGAGGACCATGGTCACCCGCTTTGAGACGCCACTGAGGACGCCGAGCACGCAACCGCCGGTGTGGAACAGCGGCATGGTGCAGACCCACACCGCGCCGTCGCTGACGCCCATCCGGTCTGCCGTGTGGGCCCCGTTGTTGACCAGCCCCCGGTGGAACAGCAGGGCCCCTTTCGGGAAACCGGTGGTACCCGAGGTGTACTGGATCATGCACGGATCCATGGGGTCGGGGTCAACGAGATCGCCGTCCCAGGCGTCCCCCTCGGACAAGAAGTCCTCCCACTGATCGAGGCGGATGACCTCCCGTAGGTCGGGGCATTCGGGCTGCACATCGATGGCCGTGGCCAACATGGGGTTGCCCCGGAACTCGGGGAGCACCATGAGCCCTGCCGAGCGCGACTGGGTCAGCACATACTGGAGTTCGCGGGCCTGGAAGGCCGGGTTGACGGTCACCAGGATCACCCCGGCCATGGCACAGCCGAACTCCAGGATCATCCACTCGGGGACGTTCGGCGCCCACACGGCCAGCCGCTCACCCGGCTCGAAGTGGGCCCGGACAGCCCGGGCGGCCCGCTCGGCGTCGACGACCAGCTCGGCGTAGGTCCACTCCCGCCGGTCGGCCGGATCGGGGGTTCCGGCGATCAGGGCCACCCGTTCGGGGACCTGGTTGGCCACCTGGCGTAGTAGGCCACCGATGGTGAGGTCGCGGAGCTGAGGATCGTCCGGTCCAGCGCTGTGGGACAGGGTGAGGGCCATGGGGCCGGACAGTACCGCTCCCTGGGTGACGCCTCCGGGGTCGAGGGTTGGCACAGGGAATTGCGCAAGGGGCGCTAAGGCGGGGATGCTGCGCGTCATGGCCAAGCTGACCACCCTGGACCGGGAAACTTCGGTCGACGATCTGCTGGACGTCCTGCACCGTGACGGAGGGGTGATTGTCCGGGACCTGCTAACCGACGATCAGCGTCGGGCCATCGTTGACGACCTGGCGCCGTCACTCGAGGCGACCGCTCCGGGTTCCCGGAGCGGACTCGAGCAATGGGAGTTGTTCCACGGTTCCCAGACCATCCGGTTCTGCGGCCTGGCCGCTCGCAGCCGGGCCTTCGTGGACCACGCCCTCCTCCACCCCCTGCTGTCCGAGGTGGTTGACCGTGAGTTGTTGTCTGGTTGCGCCGACTACTGGCTGAACACCGGTCAGGTCATGGCCGTCGGTCCCGGGGAGCGCGCCCAGTACCTGCACCGGGACGAGAACAACTGGCCGGAGGCTGTCAACTCTGAACGGGAGATCACCATCAGTTGCATGTTCGCCCTTTCGGACTTCACCCGAGACAACGGTGCCACGGTGGTGGTGCCGGGCACGCAGGACCTGCCGCCCGGTCTGGTTCGGGGCTATGACGTGGCCGAGGCCGACCTGGCCTACGCCGAGATGCCGGCCGGTGCCGGGATGTTCTACTCGGGAAAGGTGATCCACGGCGCTGGGTCCAACGCCTCCGAGACGTGGCGTTACGGCATGCACGTCAGTTTCGTAGTCGGATGGTTGCGGCCCGAGGAAGCCAGTCCCCTGCAGGTGGATCGGGAGCGGGCCGCCGACCTGCCCGAGCGAGCCCGCCAACTGCTGGGTTGGTCGTCGTACCACTCTGATGCCGGGGGTCGGACGTGGCTGGTCGACTTCGAGGACGCGTCCCGTCTCTTCTCCTGAGCCGTCACTCCAGGGTGGCGTACGAACCGTCGTCTGCCGGGTCGATGTTGCCGCGTTCCCGGGCCTCGACGACGGCGTCGGAGAGGTCGGCCAGCCACTCGTTCACGGTCGGAACATTGCCCGCGCTGACCGTCAGGTGCAGGCCGTCCGGTGGGCCCTGCCTGTCGAGGTGCCAATGTCGGGCCGCTAGAGCTTCGCCCAGAGCCGGGATGTTGACTGGCTCGTCCGCTGCCGGGTCGGCGGTAATCGAGAGGAGGTGGTGTCGGGGGTCCCCGGGGACGGAGAGGCCGTCGACGGCCCGCACTCCGGCCCGGATGCGGTCAGCGGTCTCCAAGGTGGCTCGGACCAGCCGGCGGTAACCGTCGCGTCCCAGGTGGCGGACCACCGCCCAGGCGGCTGCCATGGGTAGGCCCGAGCGGGTGCCCTGCAGGTTCGGGGTGGCATAGCGGCCTCCCAGCCAGTCGTCAAAGACGAACGTCTGGTACCGGCGCAGTTCCCTTGACCGGTGAAGGAGGACCGAGACGCCCTTGGGGGCGTATCCGAGCTTGTGAATGTCAGCCGAGATGGACGTCACGCCGTCGACGCCGAGGTCCCACGGCGGGCTACCCCACGCATCGGGGTCCTCATCGGTGGCAAAGGGGAGGACAAACCCACCCATGCAGGCGTCCACGTGGCAGTTGGCGCCCACCGAGTCGGCCAATCCCGCCATTTCGGCCACCGGATCGACCACCCCCTGCGGGTACTGGGGGGCCGACGCCACGACCAGAGCGGTAGATGGTCCAACCGTGTCGGCTACTGCGTCTACATCGGCTGTCCAGTCGTCGGTTACTGGGACGACCCGGGTCCGCAGCCCGAACAGGTGGGCGGCCTTGTGGAACGCCGCATGGGCGCTTCGGGCCAGCACGATCTCCGGGTCGACCACGCCCCGCTCCGCCGCAGCACGTTCCCGGGCCGCCTCTACGGCACACAGGATGCTCTCGGTGCCACCGCTGGTCAGGAACCCGGCCGCCTCCGGTGGGCCGTGGAGGAGGTCGGCTGTCCAGGCGCAGAGTTCAGCCTGGATCTCGCCCAGCGAGGGGAAGGCGGCGGTGTTGAGAGCGTTTTCGTGTAGGAAGAGCCGGGCTGCCTCCTCAGCGACCTGGCGTACCTCCGGACCACCGTCGAACACCAGGCCGAACGTGCGCCCTTCAGCCCACCGCACGTCTCCACGCCGACGAGCGTCCAGGTCCCGGACCACCTCATCGACCGGGGTTCCGCCAACCGGGAACGGTTGGATCGTGGAGGGCGACATCACCCGACAATAGGGTTTGTTCCGTGGGGAACCGACAGACCGAGACTGGGGCTACCGACCTGTTCTCCTTTCCGCATCCGGTGGACGAGGTCTCGGCCCGGCTGGTGGCCACTGGGGTGGTGCTCCAGTGCGTGGTCATCCTGGCCACCGGGTGGACACTGCTGGTCGTCGTCCTGGCCTGGGGATTCCTGGCCCGAGTGGCGACCGGTCCAACACTTAGCCCGCTAGGCAGCCTGATCACCCGGGTGGTGCGGCCTCGCCTGTCGTGGGCCGTGCAGGAGACCCCGGGTCCACCCAAGCGGTTCGCCCAAGGCATCGGAGCGACCCTGTCCACCGGGGCGCTGGTCGCCGCCCTCGCCGGAGCCGAGACGGTGTCCTACCTGCTGGTGACGGTTGTCCTAGTCGCTGCCTCGCTGGAAGCGTTCGCGGGGTTCTGTCTGGGATGCTGGCTCTTCCGGATCCTGATGACGATCGGGGTGGTTCCCGAGGAGACCTGCGAGGCCTGCAGGGACCTGTGGGGAATCCGCTGAGCCGAACCAGGCAACTTCTGGCCCTAGTGGCCGGCACCGGGACGCTGGCTCTGTTCGCGCTCGGAGTTGCGGCGGTATCTGCCCAGTCTGACGTGGTTCCCGGACCACCCACCTCTGTGGCCACCACTTCGTCGAATGCCGAGGCCACCGTCACATGGTCGGCCCCGACCGCAAACGGGGGTACGGCGGTCACCGGGTATTCCGTGGCCTGGACCAGCAACGTAAGCCAGGGGATGACGTCCGGTTCGGCAAACGTCGCGGCCTCTGCCACTTCGTACCGCTTGACGGGCCTCCTGAACGGAGCCATCTACACGTTCACAGTCTCGGCGACCAACGCTGCCGGCACCGGTACCGCCTCAGCCTCGGTTGCCGCCATGCCCTACACACGGGCCGGGGCGCCGGCCAACCTGACAGCCGCTGCCTTGCCCGGAGGGCAGGTCCACCTGAACTGGGCACCTCCCGGCGACAACGGGGGTGCGACGGTCACCGGCTACCGGATCGAACGACGAGCGGACGGCGGCGAGTGGGCCGTCTTGGTTTCCGACACCGCGACGACGCTGACCTCCTACCTGGCGATCGGCCTCGATTCCGCCGTTTCGTATGAGTTTCAGGTCTCGGCCTGGAACGCAGCCGGTATGGGCGCCATGTCTGCCGCCTCGCCAGCGGTTCAGCCGATGGCTCCACCGACCACGACGACCGTGGCACCGACTACGACGACCGTGGCGCCGACCACGACGACCGTGGCGCCGACTACGACGACCGTGGCGCCGACCACGACGACCGTGGCGCCGACCACGACGACTACGACGACCGTGGCGCCGACCACGACCAGCACCCGACCCCCAGCCCGCGGGATGGTCCCTCCCCGGCCGGTCTATATCGGCTGATCCGCGACCGGGAGAGCCGACCTATGCTCCACTCCCGGAACTCCCACCGCCGACGAGAGCACCCACGCCCCTCATGGAACTGGTCACCCACAAGAAGCTGTACCTCGTCGCCGGTCGGATCAGCCGGCCGCTGGCCGAGTCGATCGCCGCCGAGCTGGGCGAGTCGCTAGGCGAGCCGAACCTGGCCGACTTCTCGAACGGCGAGATCCACTGCCGGTTCTCGGAGTCCATCCGAGGGTCTGACGCCTTCATCATCCAGACCCATTGCCATGCCGGGGACATGTCCATCAACGACGCCCTAATGGAGCACCTGATCATGGTGGACGCAGCCCGCCGGGCCTCGGCCAAACGAATCACCGTGGTTTGTCCCCACTATGGCTATGCCCGCCAGGACCGCAAGGCCTCAGGACGTGAGCCCATCACGGCCAAGCTGGTGGCCAACCTGTTCAAGGAGGCAGGGGCCAGCCGCCTGGTTAGCGTCGACCTCCACTCTGGCCAGATCCAGGGCTTCTTTGACGGTCCTGTCGACCACCTGACCGCCATGCCGGTGCTGGTCGACCACCTCCGGTCCCTAGAGGGAGACCTGACCATCGTCTCGCCCGACGCCGGCCGCGTGAAGGTGGCCGAGCGCTACGCCATACAACTCGGGGCCGACCTGGCCATCGTGCACAAGCGGCGCAACCACTCGGCGTTTCACTCCGTGGAAGCCAAGGAGGTCGTCGGCGAGGTGGACGGCAAGGTGTGCATCCTCGTTGACGACATGATCGACACGGCGGGCACCATCTGCGCGGCGGCCGACCAGCTCACGGAACGTGGTGCGGCCAGGGTCGTCGCCGCCACCACCCACGGGGTGTTCTCCGGGCAGGCCATGGAGCGTCTGGCCGCCTCGTCGATCGAAAAGATCATCGTGACCGACACCGTGCCGCTGCCCGAGGACGCCGACCACGACCTGATCGAAGTGCTGTCGGTGGCACCCCTGATTGCCAGGGCCATCGACGCCGTATTCGAGGACACCTCGGTCAGCGAGATCTTCGGTGGCAACAACCTGGCCTGAGCCGGGCCCGATTACCAGCCGCCGGTCATTGCCCAGGACACCCGACCGGCCCGCGAGATCCACCGGTAGACTCGCCCGTCGGTTCCCACGGGACCGGCCATGCGCCTCCCCTCCGCCCCAGAAAGCCTTCCCATGAGCGAGATCGTCCTCTCCGCCGAGACCACTCGGGTCACCGGAACCCGATCCAGCCGCCGCCTCCGGCGGGCCGGGCGCGTTCCCGCCGTGGTCTACGGCCTCTCCCAGGATCCGGTCAGCATCGACGTGGCGTGGAGCGACCTCCGCCTCGCCTTGACCACCGATGCCGGCGTCAACGCCGTCATCCACCTCGAGCTCAGCGGTGAGAAGCAGATGTCCATCGTCAAGGACATCCAACGTCACCCGGTGCGGCGCGACGTCACCCACGTGGACTTCCTTCGAATCGACCCCAAGCAGGACGTGACCGTGGACGTGCCGATTATCATGATCGGCGAGGCCAAGGAGGTCACTGACGCCGACGGCATGGTCGACCAGAACCTGTTCAGCCTGACCGTGAACGCCGCTCCGGACAGCATCCCCAACGAGTTCGAGGTGGATATCTCGGGCCTGACAATCGGGGACTCCCTGCGCGTTGGCGACATTGTCCTCCCGTCCGGCGTCACCACCGACGTCGACGTCGAGGAGACGGTGGCCGTCGGCATGATCACCCGCTCGACGCTCGAGGCCATGGCGGCCGACGAGGCTGCGGAGGCCGAGGCACTGGCGGCCGAGGAGGCAGCCGAGGCAGCCGAGGGTGAGGGCGACGAGGCTTCTGCCGACGACGCTGGTGCCGCCGCCGACGAGGCCGCCGACGACGAGTAGCGGTCAGGGCCGACCCGTGCTGTGGCGGTCCCGAGCCGGACGAACCGGCGAACCGGCGGCCTGGATGGTTGTCGGTCTGGGAAACCCTGGTGACCGGTATGCCGGCACGCGCCACAACGTGGGCGCCGACGTGATCGGCCTGCTGGCCGACCGCCACGGCGGGACGCTGAAACGCTCCAGGGAACTTGCCCTGTCGTGTGAGGTGCGTGTCGACGGTGAACGGGTAGCTCTGGCTTTCCCGCAGACGTTCATGAACGAATCCGGCCAGTCCGTCGGCCGCCTGGTCCGTCGCTACGGCATCGAAGATCCCGGGAGGATCGTGGTCGTCCACGACGAGCTGGACCTCCCGGTCGGGGGGCTACGGATCAAGGCGGGGGGTGGCCTGGCTGGTCATAACGGCCTGCGGTCCATCACCGCCCACCTGAAGACCCAGGACTACCTCAGGGTCCGCATCGGAGTCGGTCGCCCACCAGGCCGCCGGTCAGGTGCCGACCACGTGCTACGCCGCCCTGGTCGGGCCGAAGCCGACGAGTTGGGCATCGTGGTACAAGAGGCGGCGGACGCCGTGGAGGCCGTGCTGGCCGACGGCGTGGACGCCGCCATGTGCCGCTTCAACGACCGTTCGTGAAACGGTCAGCGACCAACCACCACCGATGACCGCCATTCTGGGGGCCCTTCCGGCCCTCCTTGACGACGAGCCGGCCCTCGCCTCGGTCCTTGGCCGCCGGTCGGCCGCCCTGGCCGTCGCCGAACCGGCTCGGGCCATGGTGCTGGCCGCCCTGGTGCAACGTGCCGGACGCCTCCCGCTGATCGTTGCCGTCCCGACCGGCCTGGAGGCCGAGCGCCTAGCCAACGACCTTCGGCTGTATCTCGGAGACCGCGCCGTCGAATCCTTCCCCGCCTGGGAGACCCTGCCCTTCGAACGGGTCAGCCCGGGCGTCGAGACCATGGGCCGGCGTCTCCGGGTCCTGCACCGGCTCAGCGACCTGGAGGACCCCCCGGCGGTAGTCGTGGCCTCCGGTCGGGCCCTCGTGCAGAGACTCGGCCCTGGGGCGGGCCGGACGCCGCCCCAACGAATCGGCCCGGGCGACATGGTGGACCAGAGCAACCTGGTGGCCGACCTGATAGCCACCGGCTACCGCCGCGAGTACCAGGTTGAGCACCGGGGGGAGATGGCGGTCCGGGGATCCATCGTCGACGTATGGCCGTCGACGACCGACGCCCCGTTCCGCATCGACCTATGGGGTGACGAGGTCGACCGGCTGACCGAATTTGGGGTGGCCGACCAGCGGGCCACCGTGCATCGCGCCGAGGTGGAGATCTACCCGTGTCGCGAACTCATCCCAGACCAGGAGGTGCGGGAGCGGGCCACCGCCCTGCTAGCCGAGCAGCCCTGGGGGCGCGAGCAGTGGGACCGCCTAGCCGATGGCGAGCTGTTCGATGGCATGGAGTCCTGGTTGCCCTGGCTGTCAGGCGATGAGCGGGTGCTCTTCGACCTGGTCGACAACGACGCCTTGGTGGTGGCCGTAGAACCCCGTCGCCTTCGGGACCGGATTGCCGACCTGCGGGCCGAGGAGGCCGAGCTGGCCACCACGCTGGCCGCCACCTGGGGGGCCGACGGAACGGCCTTCCCGCGCCTGCACACCGAATGGGAACGCCTGCTGGTCCACACCGAAGCGCCGGTCTGGACGATTGACGCCGTTCCGGACAGTCCAGGGGTAGAGACCGTGGTTGCCTCCGGATGGGGACGTGACGCTCTGGTCGACGAGGCCGAAGGCGTACCGGGCCGCCTACGCCGCCTCCTGGCCGACGGACACCGGGTGGTGGTGGCCGCCGACGGACGCGGCTCGGTCGATCAGCTGGCCCGACGCCTCCGCGACGCCGGAGTGGAGGTCGTCCCGATGGCCGGTGACGAGGTGGGGAAAGATCCAGGCGCCTCACTGGTCGTGGCCCCCGTGGAGAGCGGCTTCGTCCTCCCCGAATCCCGGCTGGCCGTAGTCACCGAGTCCGAGCTGACCGGACGCCGCCGGACCCGACGCCGGACCCGTCCCCGGCGCACGGCAGCAGTCCGGGTCTTTGAAGACCTTTCACCAGGGGACCACGTCGTCCACGAGCAGCACGGTGTGGCCCGCTTCGGCGGCCTGGTGACCCGGACCCTGGGCGGTGTCGAACGCGACTACCTGCTGCTGGAGTACCGGGGCGACGACCGGCTCTACCTTCCCACCGACCAGATCGATGCCATCAGGCCGCATACCGGAGGTGAGACGCCCAGCCTCAGCCGGATGGGGGGCGCCGACTGGCAAAAGACCAAGGCCCGGGTGCGCTCCGAGGTGGCCGAGATCGCCCAGGAGCTCGTCACCCTCTACCAGGCCCGAACCACTGCCGTCGGCCACGCCTTCGCTGAGGACACGCCGTGGCAGCGTGAGCTGGAGCAGTCCTTCAGCTTCCAGGAGACGCCAGACCAGTTTCGGGCCATCGAGGACGTCAAGGGCGACATGGAACGGCCGGTGCCCATGGACCGGCTGGTATGCGGCGACGTGGGATTCGGCAAGACCGAGGTGGCGGTCCGAGCCGTCTTCAAGGCCGTCCAGGACAGCCGACAGGCCGCCGTACTGGTTCCGACCACCCTGCTGGCCCAACAACACGGCCAGACCTTCCGCGACCGCTTCGCCCCGTACCCCATCCGAGTTGAGGTCCTCAGCCGATTCCTCACCACCGCCGAGGCCCGGCGAGTTGTCGCCGGGCTGGCCGACGGGTCGGTGGACGTGGTGATCGGCACCCACCGCCTTCTCTCCGACGACGTCCGGTTCAAGAAGTTGGGCCTGCTGGTCATCGACGAGGAACAGCGCTTCGGGGTCGTCCACAAGGAGGCGATCAAGAAAATTCGGACCGGGGTGGACGTCCTGACCCTGACCGCCACTCCGATCCCGCGGACGCTGGAAATGTCGCTGACTGGAATCCGCGACCTCAGCCTCATTAACACCCCACCTGCCGACCGCCAACCGATCCTGACCTACGTCGGCGACTATGACGAGCGACCGGTGGCCGAGGCCATCCGCCGAGAACTCCTCCGGGAAGGCCAGGTCTTCTTCGTACACAACCGGGTGCACGACATCGACCAGGTAGCGGGCGGGGTCCGCGAACTAGTCCCGGAGGCCCGAGTGGCTGTGGCCCACGGCCAGATGGACGAAGCCACCCTGGAATCGGTGGTCATGGACTTCTGGGACGGCGGGTACGACGTCCTGGTATGCACCACCATCATCGAGTCGGGCATCGACATGCCGACCGTCAACACGCTGGTGGTGGACAGGGCCGACCTGTTGGGCCTCGGACAACTCCACCAGTTGCGGGGCCGGGTGGGTCGGGCCGGCCAGCGGGCCTACGCCTACCTGTTCACCCCTCCGGACCGGGCTCTCAGCGAGGAGGCCCACGAGCGGCTACGCACCATCGGCGAGACCACCGAGCTGGGGTCGGGATTCCGGATTGCCATGCGGGACCTGGAGATTCGGGGGGCCGGCAACCTGCTGGGCACCGGCCAGAGCGGCCACATCGCCGCGGTCGGCTACGACCTCTACTGCCAGATGGTCACCGAGGCCGTGGCCGAGCTGGCCGGGACCACGACACCCGACGTGCCGGAGATCCGCGTCGAGCTCCCGGTCGACGCCCACCTGCCCGACGACTACGTGTCGCGTAGCGACCTCCGCCTCGAGGCCTACCGGCGCCTGGCCGCCGCCGGGACCAGCCCGGACCCGGCCGACGTGGACGCCGTGCAAGCCGAGTGGGAGGACCGGTACGGTCCGGTGCCCGAGCCCGCCCGGGCTCTGCTGGCCGTGGCCCGCCTGCGGACGGCCTGCGTGGCCCGGGGCATCACCTCCGTAGTAGCCACCCGGGGTCCGGGGCTGGGTGGGCCCGATCTCCTGGCCCGCTGCGCCCCCGTGGTCCTGCCCCTGAGCCGTCAGACCCGGCTAGCTCGGCTTCACGGCGACGCCCGCTACAAGGAAGGGCCTCGCCAGCTCCTCCTGCCCGTGGGCCGGGACGACCCGGCCGGTGCGCTTACCCAGCTGCTGGAGGACCTGGTGCCGGTGGCCGTCGAGGCGGTCCCGACCGACCAGACCGACGACCCGGCCTGACCGTCCCCTAGCATCCACTCCTCGTGGCACCCGCTTCTCACACCCTGTCGTCCGGCCGCCTTCTAGCAGTCGCACTGGTCCTGCTGGTGGTCACGGCATGCGGATCGACGACCATCGCCGTCCGGGTGGGTGCCTCCACGCTGGACCGCGACGCCGTGGCCATCCTGGTCTCGGAGGTCACCGGCCAACCGGCCGGCGGGAGCCTCGACGCCGTCGTGGCAGCCGGCGTGGTGGACCGTTACGTCCGTTACGAGGCCCTGGTCGACCTGCTGGCCGAGAACGGCGTGGTGGTCACCGACGACGACCAGGCGGCTGCCCGGGACCGGCTCCTGGCCGCCGGGATCGATCCCGGAGACCCAAGCCTTCCCCGAATCACCAGATGGCAGGCCGCCCTGGACCTGGTGGAGGTCGGCGTTCCCGGCGTGCAGGCCTCCTACGACGGCAATGCTGCCCTGCTCGGCCACGACCTGTGTACCAGCCACATCCTGGTCTCAGAAGAGGACGATGCCCACGCCGTCCTCCATCTGCTCGCTCAGGGCGAAGATTTCGCCATTCTGGCCGGCAACGTGTCCCAGGATCCGGGGTCCGGGCAGAACGGTGGCGCTCTGGGCTGCGTGCCGTTGGGCGCCTTCGTTCCGACCTTCGAACGTGCCGCCCTCGGGGCGCTAGCCGAGGGTCGGACCCTGGTCGGGCCGGTGCCCAGCCAGTTCGGCTTCCACGTGATCCGCATCGATGAGGTCCGGCGAGTTGACCCGGTGCCGTTCGCCGAGTTGGACCAGCGCCGGTCGGCCGCCCTGCTCCAGATCGCCGGGCTGACCCGCACGGTCGAAGTCGAGTCCCGCTACGGCACCTGGGACGCCGCCGTGGGCCGGGTTGCATCGCCGCCGGGGCCTTTGGCTCCCGCCCTGGCCCGGCTGGGGTCGTGACCGAGCGACAGCCCGTCGTCACCGACGATCTCCAGCGCTTTGTCGAGCTGGTAGCCACCCTCCGCCGGGATTGCCCGTGGGACGCCGAGCAGACCCACTCGTCGCTGCGTTCCTACCTCCTGGAGGAGGCCCACGAGCTGCTGGAAGCGCTCGACGCCTACGACGAGGCGACCGGTAGCGGATCCGAGGACCTGAAAGAGGAGTTGGGCGACCTGCTGTTTCAGGTGGTGTTCCACGCCCGGATCGCCGCCGACGACGGTCGCTTTGACCTGGCCGACGTGGCTCGGGGCATCCACGACAAGCTCCGCCACCGCCATCCGCACGTATTCGGGGACGTGGTGGCTGAGGACTCCGGCCAGGTTCTGACCAACTGGGACCGGATCAAGCAGGCGGAGAAGGGCCGGGAGTCGGCCCTGGACGGGATCCCGTCGACCCTTCCGTCCCTGGCCGCGGCCCAGAAGGTGGTGCGACGGGCCGGCGGGCTGGGCCTGGAGCCCGGCGACCCGGTCGGCGACCCGTCAACCGACCCCGACGCCCTCGGCGACCTGCTGCTGTCCCTAGCCGCTACGGCCCACGACGACGGCCTGGACGCCGAGGACGCCCTACGGGGGGCAGTGGCTCGGTTCGCCCGCCTGGTGCGGCGGGCCGAGGCCCTGGCCGCCGCCGACGGCGTCGACCTCCGCGAGGTGGAGCCCGCGGTGGCGGCCCGCTACCGAAAGCGAGCCCTGGCTGAGCCTGGACACGGCTAGCGTTGTCACCGTCGACCGTGGCGGCCGAGGACGTCCCGAGCGGTCCGACCGCACGGTTTTCCGGGCGAGCGTCGGAGCGAGAGGCCGGAGGAGACGGATCGTGAGCAGCATCGAGGTTGTCGTCGGACGACAAGTTCTAGACAGCCGGGGAAACCCGACGGTCGAAGTGGACGTGGTTCTAGCCGGGGGGGCGTCAGGCCGCGCCATGGTCCCCAGCGGCGCGTCGACCGGAATGTTCGAGGCAGTGGAGCTCCGCGACGACGGCCCGACATGGGCTGGGAAGGGTGTATCGACTGCGGTAGGCAACGTGAACCGCGAACTGGCGGCCGCCGTCCACGGCCTAGACGCCTACGACCAGCGGTCCGTCGACCAGGCGCTCTGCGACGTCGACGGAACCGACGACAAGGGTCGACTGGGAGCCAACGCCATCCTGGGGGTATCCCTCGCCGTGGCCCGAGCCGCAGCAGCAGACGCCGAGGCGCCACTGTTCCGCTATGTCGGCGGGGCCAACGCCCACGTGCTCCCGGTGCCCATGCTCAACGTGCTCAACGGCGGAGAGCACGCCGACAACAACGTCGACCTTCAGGAGTTCATGCTCATGCCGGTGGGCGCCGCCTCGTTCTCTGAAGGTCTGCGCTGGGGGGTCGAGTGCTACCACGTGCTCAGGAAGGTGCTCTCCGAGCGCGGCCTAGCCACGGCCATCGGCGACGAGGGTGGGTTCGCCCCCGACCTGGGGTCCAACGAGGAGGCAGTGCAGCTGCTGGTTGAGGCGGTCGAGAAGGCCGGACTGGTCCCGGGCGACGACATGGCCTTGGCCCTGGACGCCGCCTCCACCGAGTTCTTTCGGGACGGCGCCTACCACCTCTCCGGAGAGGGGCGGAGCCTGTCGCCCGACGAGATGGTGGCCTACCTGGCCGACCTCTCAACCCGCTACCCGATCGTGTCCATCGAGGATGGGATGGCCGAGGAGGATTGGAACGGATGGGCCGCCCTGAACGCGGCCATCGGGGACCGCGTCCAGCTGGTGGGTGACGACCTGTTCGTCACCAACGTCCAGCGGCTACAACGGGGCATCGACGCTGGTGTGGCTAACTCCATCCTGGTGAAGGTCAACCAGATCGGCACGCTCACTGAGACCCTGGAAGCCGTAGAACTGGCCAATGCCAACGGGTGGACGGCCGTGATGTCGCACCGCTCCGGCGAGACCGAAGACACCACCATTGCCGACCTGGCTGTGGCTACCAACTGCGGCCAGATCAAGACCGGTGCGCCGGCCCGCAGCGACCGTGTGGCCAAGTACAACCAGCTTCTACGCATCGAGGAGATGCTGGGCGAAGCGGCCGCCTTCCGCGGTCGGACCGCCTTGGCCGGCGGCTGACCCCGTGCGGCCCGCCACCACCCGCCGCCTGGCCTTCCTGGGGGTGACCGTGGCCGCCATGCTGGCCGCCCTAACGCTGGGCGTGGTGCCGTTTCGCGACTGGCTGGAGCAGAGAGAGCGCACGGCCGAGCTCCGAGTCGAGGTGGCCGAGGTGGAGGCCGTCAACCAGTCGTACGAAGAGCGGATTGACGCCCTCAACACCGACGAGGAGATCGAGCGTCGGGCCCGCAGCGAGTACAACCTGATCCGACCGGACGAGGAGGCCTACGCCGTGCTCCCGCCGCCCCGGTCCGAATACCCGGTGCCCGGGATCTGGCCCTTCGCCGACTGAGCGGTCCGGTGGCGGGTGTCGTCCCGCCCAAGTACCACCGGTAGTGTCCGCTGCCTCGGGACCGACGCCAACCGGCGTGGAGAGGGGAGACCGATGCAGGTATCGATGACCGTCAACGGGTCCAACGTCTCCCACGACGTCGAGCCCCGGACGCTCCTGGTCCACTACCTGCGTGAGCAGACCGGCCTGACCGGTACCAACATCGGCTGCGACTCGTCGTCATGCGGGGCTTGCACCATCCACGTGAACGGCGAGGCCGTGAAGTCATGCACGATGCTGGCCGTCCAGGCCGACGGGCAGGATCTGACCACCATCGAGGGCCTAGCCGACGGCGACACGCTGCACCCCATGCAGCAGGCCTTCCACGAATGCCACGCCCTGCAGTGCGGCTACTGCACCCCCGGCATGGTCATGGCCGCCGTCTCGCTGCTCGACGAGGTGCCCGACCCGACCGAGGCCCAGGTGCGCGAGGGCCTGGAGGGGAACCTCTGCCGGTGCACCGGCTACCACAACATCGTGGCCGCCGTCCTGAAGGCTGCCGGGTCGTCGCAGTGATCCCGGTCCCTTTCGATTACGAGCGGGCCACCTCAGCCGAGCACGCTCTGGCCCTGCTGGCCGAACACGGAGACGACGCCAAACTCCTGGCCGGTGGCCACTCGCTCCTGCCGCTCATGAAGTACCGGCTGGCCGCTCCGGCCCTGGTGGTCGACATCGGCCGGTTATCCGACCTGTCGTACGTTCGGGAGGACGGCGACGTACTGGCCATCGGGGCGCTGACGCGCCACCGGGACGTAGAGACCAGCGACCTCGTGCGAGCACAGACCGGCCTGCTGGCAGCAGCTACGTCCAAGGTTGGCGACCCCCAGGTGCGCCACCGGGGCACCCTCGGGGGCTCGTTGGCCCATGGCGACCCGGCGTCCGATCTTCCGGCCGCCCTGATCGCCCTGCGAGGTTCGGTCGTCGTTCAGGGTCCGGCCGGACGCCGAGAGGTGGCCGTCGACGACTTCTTCACCGGGTTTCTGGAGACCGATCTGGCCCCCGACGAGCTCCTAGTCGAGGTGCGGGTCCCCCGCATGCCCGAGGCCCGCTGGTCATTCCAGAAGTTCAACCGACGGGCTCAGGACTGGGCCATCGTGGGGGCCGCCGTGGTGGTCGACGGCGGTTCGTGCGGGGTGGGCCTGGTCAACATGGACTCCCGGCCCGTCCGGGCCGCCGGGGTGGAGGCAGCCGTGGATTCCGGAACGTCGGCTGCCGACGCAGCTGCCGTGGCTGCTGACGGCCTGGAGCCGCCCAGCGACCTCAACGCGGGAGGCGAGTACCGATGCCACCTGGCCCGGGTACTTACCCGCCGTGGCCTGGAGGAAGCAGGCTGCTGACCGCTCCGGGCGGCGGACGGCTGACGCCGGCCTCCGTCGCCCTAGCCTGACGGGCATGGTTCCGGATACCCCAGCAAACGAGGTCGCCTCGGTCGACGAGGTCGTCTCTGCCCTGTATGACCAGGACTACCTGGCCGACGAGGGCCTGGCCACCGCCATCTACCTAGCCCTGCGTCTCCGCCGTCCGCTGCTGCTGGAGGGCGAGGCCGGCGTGGGAAAAACCGAGGTGGCACGGGCGCTGGCCTCCTGGACGGGAGGAGAGCTGATCCGCCTCCAGTGCTACGAGGGCCTAGACGCCTCCCAGGCTGTCTACGAGTGGGACTACTCCCGCCAACTTCTGCACCTGCGAGCCGCCGAAGCGACGGGCGCCACGGCCCAGGCCGAAGTGGCCGATCTGGAAGACGAGCTCTACGACGAACGCTTCCTGGTCCGGCGACCGCTGCTCCGTTCGTTGGTCGCCCCGTCCGGAATTCCGCCGGTGCTGCTGATCGACGAGGTGGACCGGGCCGACGACGAGTTTGAGGCCTTCCTGCTGGAGATCCTGTCCGACTACGCCGTCACCGTTCCCGAGGTGGGGACCTTCCGGGCCGAGATTCCCCCGGTGGTGGTGATCACCTCAAACCGCACCCGCGACGTCCACGACGCCCTCAAGCGTCGCTGCCTCTACCACTGGGTTCAGCACCCAGACGTGGACCGCGAGGTGGAGATCCTGCGGGTCCGGGCTCCCCACGTGCCGGCCGCCCTGGCCCGGGACGTGGCCACGGTGGCGGCCGAACTGCGGGACATGGGCCTGTACAAGCCACCCGGTGTGGCCGAGACCCTCGACTGGGCCGAGGCCCTGGTGCTGGTAGGCGTGGACGACCTCGACGAGACGGCCATGGAGTTCACCATCGGAACCCTCCTGAAGTACCGCGAGGACCAGGACCGCCTGCGGTCCCGTGGCTTCGGTGAGGTGGTTGGTCTGCTGCGCGGGGCCTGAGCGGTGGCCGTTGAGGTGCAGCTCACCCTGGACCGCCACCTAGTCCGCTTCGTCGACGAGCTCCGTCGGGCCGGGTTGGACGTTCCCCCCGGATGCACCCTGGAGTTCGGGCGGGCCGTGGCCGAGGTCGGTGCCACCACCCGGTCCGGCGTCTACTGGTCGGGCCGGGCCACCTTGGTCCGCCGACCGGAGGACGTGGAGCGGTTCGACGCGGTCTTCGAGCACCACTGGACGGGGGCGCCGACCGGTGGTCGGGTCCCAGTGGAGCACTCACCCGTCACCCTGGTCCTCGACACTGCCGATGATTCCCCGGGCCCCACCGACGAGGAGGGGGACCGGGGCGACGACCACCTGAGCGTGCGCTGGTCCCGAGCCGAAGTGCTCGGATCCCGAGACTTCGCCGAGTGCACCGACGAGGAACTGGCCGAACTCCATGACCTGATGTCCCGGCTGCGGCTGTTCGGCGCCACCCGGCGCTGTCGTCGGCTCCGACCGACCTCTCGTCGGGGTCGCCCTGACCTCCGTCGGACCGTGCGCGAGGCGCTACGAACCGGGGGAGAGCCCATGCGCCGGGTGTTCGCCGAACCCGGGGAGCGGCGCCGCCGCCTCGTGCTGCTCCTGGACGTGTCGGGGTCGATGGAGCCCTACGCCCGGGCCCTCGTCCGGTTCCTGCACGCAGCCATGGTCGGCCGTCGCGACGTGGAGGCCTTCGCCCTAGGTACACGGCTGACCCGTCTGACCCGCGAGTTGTCGACCCGTGACCCCGACGCCGCCCTGGCCCGGGCCGCCGAGGCCGTCACCGACTGGTCGGGTGGGACCCGGCTGGGCGACGGATTGCGTTCCTTCAACGACCGTTGGGGGGTCCCGGGGATGGCCCGGGGAGCCATCGTCGTGGTGCTGTCCGACGGCTGGGACCGCGGCCAGCCCGAGGTCCTGGGCGAGCAGATGGCCCGTCTGCAACGGGTGGCCCACCGGGTGGTGTGGGTGAACCCTCTGAAGGCCAGCCCCGGGTATGCCCCGTTGGCCCGGGGCATGGCCGCCGCCCTACCCCACGTGGACCGCTTCGTGGAGGGCCACTCCCTGGACTCGCTTCGTGAACTGGCCCTCGTGCTGTCCGAGCCCGGCTAGCCAAGCTCCGCTCAGCCGGTGTTACGCATTCCGGCGGCAATGCCGTTGATGGTCAGCAGCAACCCCCGCTGGAGTTCCTCGGAGACCTCGCCGGCTCGGGACCGGTGGAGCATCTCGACCTGTAAGACGTTGATGGGGTCCAGGTAGGCGTCCCGGACGGCCAGCGTTCGGCGCAGCATCGGCTTCTCGGCTAGCAGATCCTCGCCGGTGATGGCCTTGACCTCGCCGACCGTTCGGTGGTACTCGTCGACCACGGTGTCGAACAGGTGGTGGAGCGAGGGGTCCACGAGGCGTTCCACGTAGTGCCGGGCGATGGTCAGGTCGGTCTTGGTCAGCGTCATCTCCACGTTGGAGATGAATGTGCGGAAGAAGTGCCATTCCTCGAACATCCTGCGCATCTCATCGTCGTGGCCGGCAGCCCGGCAGGCGGCCAGCCCGCTTCCGGCGCCGAACCAGCCGGGGATGATCTGGCGGGACTGAGTCCAACCGAACACCCACGGGATGGCCCGAAGGTCGGCGATTCCTGCAGTGGCGCCCCGACGTCGGGCCGGCCGGGAGCCGATGTTCATCTCCCCCAACTCCTCGACCGGAGTCGAGGTGGTGAAGTACTCGACCAGACCCGGGGTCTCCACAAACCGGCGATAGGCGGCGTAGGCATCGTTAGCCATGCCGTCCATGATCGAGTACCACCGCGTGATGGTGCCCTCGTCGTGGCGGGGGGACTTGTGGGCCAGGGAGGCCTCCAGCACCGCGGTGAACGCCAGGTCCAGGTTCCGACGGGCGATTTCCGGGTGGCCGTACTTGTCGGCGATGACCTCGCCCTGTTCGGTGAATTTGACCTCGCCGTCCAGGACGCCGTTGGGCTGGGAGAGAATCGAGGCGTGGGTCGGCCCGCCGCCCCGGCCGATGGTTCCGCCCCGGCCGTGGAACACCCGGATGGGGATCCCTGTCTCCGTCGAGACGTCCCGGATGGCTCGGAGGGCTTTGTGGATTTCCCACTGGGAGGTAGTGATCCCGCCGTCCTTGTTGGAATCGGAGTAGCCGACCATGACCTCCTGGGTGCCGCCCCGCAGGTCGACGATCTGCCGGTAGGGCTCAACGGCGAACAAGGCCCGCAGGGTGGGGCCGATGGAGCGCAGGTCGTCGATGGTCTCAAACAGAGGGACGAAGCCCAGGCGGGCCGTGTCATGGGCAAGGTCGACCAGCCCGACCTCGCGGGCCAGGACCACGGGGGCCAGCACGTCCTCTACGCCCTGGGTCATGGAGATGATGTAGCTCTCGATGACGGCGTCGCCGTCCCGGTCCATGAGCGTGCGCAGGGTGCGAAACAGGGCCAGTGCCCCGGCGTCGTCTGGGGTGCTGGGCGGTGCCAGCGGTCGGCGGCTGGCCAGCTCGGCGGCCAGGAGATCAGCTCGGTCGGCGTCGGAGGTCCCGACGTAGTCAAGGTCGTTGGCGGCAAAGAGGGTGGCCAGGGCCTCGTGGTGCCGGTCCGAATGCTCTCGGATGTCCAGTGTGGCGAAGTGGAAGCCGATCACCTGGAGGATCCGGCGTACCCGAGACAGGATGCCGTCGGCCAAAAGCTCGCCGCTGTTCTCCCGCAGGGACCGCTCGATTACCTCCAGGTCAGCGTCAAGGTGGGCCGGCGTCCGGTAGCCGCGTCGGCTGGTGTCACCGTCGGCGCTGGCCACGAGCCGTCGTCGGATGGCCTCGCACCGGACCCGGTAGGGCTCTGACCAGTCGATCCGACCCTGTACGTCCTTGAGTGCCGGGCGGTCAGCGTCGACGGCTTCCCGGAGCTCGTCGGACACCCCGTGGACGCGGGTGCTGATGCTCAGCTCGTGGCCGAGTGCCCCCACCTCGTCCACGAGGATTTCCAGGGCCCGCCGCCGCTGGAGGCCGAGAACCAGGTCGGTGGTGGCTGGGGAGACGTTCGGGTTGCCGTCCCGGTCGCCGCCCACCCAGGAGCCGAAGCGGATAGGGACGCGGTCCGTGGGAAGGGCCTGGCCGATAGATCGCAGGGCAGCCTGCATCTCGTCCAGGAGTTCGGGTATGGCCTCGCGGACGGTCAGGTCAAGGTAGTAGAGGACGGCTCGGGCCTCGTCCAGGGGTTCAGGCCGGACGTGACGTAGTTCGTCGGTCTGCCAGATGGCCTCGACCAGTTCCTCGATGCGCCGGTCGATACGACGACGGTCGGCTTCGGTCCGGCGACTCTCGCTGCGCTGCTCGATGAGGCGGCTGACCATGGCCAGTTTGTCCAAGATGGCTCGGCGAGACGCCTCGGTGGGATGGGCGGTGAACACCGGCCGCAGCTCGGCCCGGGCGACCAGGTTGGAGATCTCCGGTGGAGCGATGCCCGAGTCGGTCAGAGCCTGGACAGTCTCTTCGAACTGGTTGGCAAAGTTCGGCGAGCCAGAGTTCAGGTCCTCGATCCGGTGGACCTGTTCGGCCACGTTGGCCAGGTGGAAGTACACGGTGAAGGCGCGGACCAGCAGGATGGCGTGGGCGACGTCGGTGTCGTCGAACAGTTCGTGGAGTTCCGCCGTTACGTCCTCGTTGGAGCCCTGGTCCCGAAGGTTGCGGGTAAGCATCCGGACCCGCTCTACGGCGTCGAGCAGGGACTCGCCGTGCTGGCGGACGAGAGTGTTGCCGAGCTGGTGTCCGAGGCGCCGGATGTCGGATCGCAGGGCGGTATCGGAGGGTTCCGAGCCGCGGTCCGGCGTCACGGGGGTTGCCAAGGACATTTGGGGAAACTACCCCAAATCGCCCTTCTGGTTCCACCTACTTGAATCTCAGGAAAAATTCGGGCAGGATATAGGCAACATGAGGGGAGGTCGGCTTCAAAGGGGCAGCCGACGGGAACTGGTTGCCGGACCGTGTACCGGAAACCGGTCCGTCCTTCGTCCCGAATCCGCCACTTTCCGCCGGAGTACCGATGAGCCACACCCGTTATGCGCCAGCCCGCCAGCGGCTCCAGCGAAGCGAGCTGGCCGTTCCTGGATCCAACCCTGCTCTGTTTGAGAAGGCGGCGGCCAGCGACGTCGACTACGTCTTTCTGGACCTAGAGGACGCGGTGGCTCCGGGTGACAAGGTCCAAGCCCGCCTAAACGTCATCGAGGGCCTCCGGGACATCGACTGGCGGGGCCTGGGCAAGACGATTTCGGTCCGCATCAACGGTATCGACACTCACTACATGTACCGCGACGTCGTCGACGTAGTGGAGCAGGCCGGCGAGCACCTGGACACCATCCTGATCCCCAAGGTGGGCGTGGCCGCCGACGTCTACATGGTGGACGCCATGGTTAGCCAGATCGAAGAGGCCTGTGGCCTCACGGAGAAGATCGGCATCGAGGCCCTCATCGAGACCACCCTCGGCATGGCCAACGTGGAGTCCGTCGCCGTCTCCAGTCCGCGGTTGGAGGCCATGCACTTCGGGGTGGCCGACTACGCGGCCAGTTGCCGGGCCAGGACCACCAACATCGGCGGGCTCAACCCGGACTATCCGGGGGACCAGTGGCACCAGGCCCTCTCCCGGATGCTGGTGGCCTGTCGGGCCTACGGTCTCCGCCCCATTGACGGTCCGTTCGGCGACTTCAATGACCCGGACGGGTACATAGACGGCGCCCGTCGAGCGGCCGCCCTTGGCTACGAGGGCAAGTGGGCCATTCACCCATCCCAGGTCGCCCTGGCCAACGAGGTCTTCTCGCCGCCGGTTGCCGAGGTGGACCGGGCCCATCGGATCCTGGTCGCGCTCGAGGAGGCAGCGGTCGAGGGTCGTGGCGCTGCCCAACTGGACGGCCGGATGATCGACGCCGCGTCGGCCCGCATGGCTGAGAACGTCGTGGCCCAGGCTGCGGCTATCGAGAACAAGTAGTCGCGACGAGGGGACGGGGGACCAGCACCCATGGACATTCACGAGTACCAGGCCAAGGCCCTGCTCGCGGAGTACGACGTGCCGATCGCAACTGGTGGCCTCGCCTACAGCCCAGAGCAGGCGGCCTACCGGGCCAAGGAGATCGGTGGCGGCCAGTGGGTCGTGAAGGCCCAGGTGCACTCCGGGGCCCGCGGCAAGGCCGGTGGCATCAGGATGTGCGACAGCGAGGACGAGGTGTGGGAGGCCGCCGACGACCTGCTGGGGCGGCGGCTGGTCACCGACCAGACCGGTCCGGTCGGAAAGGGCGTCTACCGCCTATACGTCGAACCGGTGGTGCCCTTCGGCACTGAGATCTACCTGAGCATGGTCCTGGACAGGCAGTCCGAGCGGATCATGCTCGTCATGTCCGGCTCCGGTGGCATGGAGATCGAGGAAGTGGCTGAGACCGACCCCGACGCCATCGTGCGGATCTCCATCGAGCCGGCCGTCGGCCTCCAGGCCTTCCAGGCCCGAGCGATGGCGTTCGCCTGCGGCCTGGACGCCGGGCTGGTCTCCCAGGCCGAACAGCTGCTGCTGGGTGCCTACCGGGCCTTCCGGGACCTGGACGCCACGATGCTAGAGATCAACCCGTTGGTGGTGACCGAAGAGGGCCGCCTGCTGGCCCTTGACGCCAAGATGAGCTTCGACGACAACGCCCTGTTCCGGCACCAGAACGTGTCGGAACTCCGGGACAAGTCCCAGGAGGACCCTCGGGAGATGAACGCCGCCGACCGCGGCCTTAGCTACGTGGGCCTCGACGGGAACATCGGTTGCATCATCAACGGCGCCGGCCTGGCCATGGCCACCATGGACATGATCAAGCACTCGGGCGGGGAGCCGGCCAACTTCTTGGACATCGGCGGTGGCGCCTCCCCGGACCGGGTGGTCAAGGCGTTCAAGCTGGTGCTGTCCGACGAGCGGGTGGAGGCGATCCTTGTCAACATCTTCGCTGGTATCAACCGTTGCGACTGGGTGGCCGAGGGGGTGGTCAAGGCGATGACCGACCTTGAGGTGAAAGTCCCGGTGGTCGCTCGGCTTTCGGGGACCAACGTGGAGGAGGGACGCCGAATCCTTGCCGAGAGCGACGTCGAACTGATTACGGCCGAAACCCTGGCCGAGGCCGGCGAAAAGGCCGTGGCCGCGGTTTCATGGGAGGCGAACTGACATGAGCATCATCGTTGATGAAAAAACTCCGGTCATTGTTCAGGGGTTCACCGGTCGCATGGGCACCTTTCACGCCGAGGAGATGATCGAGTACGGGACCAACCTCGTGGGAGGTACGGCTCCCGGCAAGAGCAGCGGTGGCCACCTTGGGCTACCGGTCTTTGACACTGTGCGCGACGCCGTCAACGAGACGGGTGCCGAGGCCAGCATCGTGTTCGTGCCACCGCCCTTCGCCGCCGACGCCATCATGGAGGCGGCCGACGCCGGTATCAGGCACTGCGTGTGCATTACGGACGGCATCCCGGCCCAGGACATGATGAAGGTCAAGCGTTACATGCGGACCAAGAGGGTCGAAAAACGCATGACGCTCATGGGCCCAAACTGTGCCGGCGTGATCAGCCCCGGCAGGGCGCTCCTCGGCATCATGCCGGGCCACATCTACGCCCAGGGGCCGGTCGGCATCGTCGGACGGTCGGGCACTCTCGGCTACGAGGCCGCCTCCCAGCTCAAGGCCCTCGGCGTCGGGGTTAGTACCAGCGTGGGTATTGGTGGCGACCCCATCAACGGCAGCTCGTTCACCGACCACCTCAAGTCCTTCGAGCAGGACCCCGAGACCAGCCTGGTGGTGATCATCGGCGAGATCGGCGGCCCCCAGGAGGCCGAGGCGGCGGCGTACGCCCGGGACCACATGCACAAGAGGGTGGTGGCCTACATCGCCGGCTTGTCAGCCCCTAAGGGTCGGACCATGGGCCATGCCGGGGCCATCGTGACCGGTGTCGGCGAGTCGGCCGCTGAGAAGATTGAGATCATGAGAGAGGCAGGCGTCGGCATCATCGAGCGCCCGTCCGACTTTGGAGCAGTCATCTCGAAGATGCTGTAGGGCGGTCCGTGGTCCGCACGGCCGGGCCTCTAACCTGACCCCATGCGGGAGATCCTGGGCGACCTGGCGAGGTGGCGCGGTGACGGCCGTCGCGTTGCCGTGGCCCGGGTGGTGGACCTCGAGGGATCGGGGCCGCGCCTGCCGGGGGCGGCCATGGCCGTTGCCGAAGACGGAGAGGTGGCCGGCTCGGTCTCCGGGGGTTGTGTCGAGGGTGCTGTGGTGTCTGAGGCGTTGGATGTCCTGGCCACCGGAGACCGCCGCATGGTGTCCTTCGGGTACAGCGACGACGAGGCGTTCGCCGTCGGTCTGACCTGTGGTGGGACCATTCACCTGTTCGTCGAACCACTCGACTGGTAGGGGCCGATCCGTGGTCGCCACGTCGCCGGGAGGGTCGTTGTTCGACCGGCTGGCTGCCCTGTTGGAAGACGAGGTGCCGGTCGCCCTGGCCACCGTGGTCGAGGGTCCCGGTGTAGGCGGAAAGTTGCTGGTCCACCGAACGGACGAGGCCAACTCGTCGGTGCAAGGCACTCTGGGTGACGAGGGCCTGGACCGTGTGGTGGTCCGGGACGCCCTGGGCGAGTTGGCGGCCGGACGCAGCGGGGTCCGCCACTACGGGGAGCATGGCGAGGCCCGGGAGGACGCTGTCCGGGTGTTCATCGAATCGTTCGCCGCTCCACCCCAGATGCTGGTCTTTGGCGCTGTCGACTTCACCGGGGCACTGGTCCGGGTGGCCAAGGTGCTTGGCTACCGGGTCACCGTGTGCGACGCCCGGGAGGTGTTCGCCACAAACCAGCGCTTCCCACTGGCTGACGACGTGGTGGTCGACTGGCCCCATCGCCTCCTGGACGAGAAGGGGCCCGAGCTTCGCCGTCGGGACGCTGTCTGTGTCCTCACCCACGACCCCAAGTTCGACGTGCCGGCCATCGTCTCGGCCCTGCGTACCCGGGTGGGCTACATCGGCGTGATGGGTTCTCGACGAACCCACGCCGACCGGGTGGACCGCCTACGAGAGGCTGGGGTCTCCGACGAAGAGTTGGCCCGCCTGCGGTCGCCAGTCGGGTTGGACATCGGCGCCCGGACCCCCGAGGAGACCGCCGTTTCCATTGTGTCGGAGATCATCGCCCTAAGGACTGGACGCTCGGCCCAGGCGCTATCGGCCTCCGACGGTCCTATCCACGACTGAGAAGGTTTCGCCGGTGACCGTTGCTGCCGTGGTCCTGGCCGCCGGGGGTGGTGCCAGGTGGAACGGCGCCGGGCACAAATTGCTGGCCGAGGTAGCCGGGCGACCGCTGGCCGCCCACGCCCTGGCCGCCGCCTCGGAGGCCGGGCTAGACGAACTGGTGGTGGTCACCGGCAGCGTGGACCTGTCGGCCGTCCTGCCCATCGGAGCCACGGTTCTGCACAACGACCGGTGGATCGACGGACAGGCCACCTCGCTCCGGTTGGCCGTCGACTATGCCGAGCGAGTCGGGCACGAAGCTGTCGTGGTCGGCCTGGCCGACATGCCGGGGGTGCCCGCTGCGGCCTGGCGGGCAGTGGCCGACTGCCCGTCCCCGTTGGCGGTGGCCACCTTCGACGGCCTGCGACGGCCGCCGACCAGGATCGCCCGCCTGTTGTGGCCGAAGTTGCCAACGACCGGAGACGAGGGAGGGCGGGTACTGCTATCCGAGCAGTCCTCGCATGTGGTGGAAGTAGCGTGTCCCGGCAATCCGGAGGACGTGGACACCGTGGAGGATCTCGAACCGTGGAACTGAACAACGACTTCGAGGTGGCGGCACCCATCGATCGGGTGTGGGACGTGCTCACCGACGTGGAGCGAATTGCCCCCTGCCTTCCCGGAGCTCAGCTACAGGAGATCGAGGGCGACGAGTTCCGGGGTGTGGTGAAGGTCAAGGTCGGCCCGATCACCGCCCAGTACAAGGGAGCAGCTTCCTTCGTGGAACGCGACGACGTCGGACACCGGGCCGTGCTGCGAGCCGAGGGCCGCGACACCCGAGGCGCCGGGAACGCGGCCGCCGACATCACAGCTCAGCTGGAAGCCGTCGACGGCGGGACCCGGGTCACGGTAACCACCGACCTGACGGTCACCGGCAAGGTGGCTCAGTTCGGGCGCGGTGTGATGGCTGACGTGTCCAGGAAGCTGATGGGACAGTTCGCCGACAACCTGAGCGACCTGATCTCCACGGCCGACAGCGAGCCCGCCTCCGACGCTGACCCCACCCCGGTGGACGAGCCACCCTCCGAGGTGGAGGCGGTCCGCGTGGTCGACGGTCCGGAGGCCGAGGCCATCGACCTGCTGGGCACGGCCGGGGCGCCGGTCCTCAAGCGGCTGGTGTCCACGTTGGTCGTGCTGGCCGTAGTCGTCGTGCTGGTCGTCTGGGTCCTGGGCTAGGGCCAACGCCGATCGCCCCGGAGTTGAGGGCAACCCCATGGATCCGACGGTTCCCGACGGGCAAGCCCGCGACGATGACGTAGAAGCGGTGACCGCCCTCCTGGGCCGACGACCCGAAGGTCGTTTTGAAGTGGTGGTGCGAGACGGGGACGGAGTACCGGTGGTCATCCGCAACCACCCCCTGCTTGACGACGGTCGCCCCATGCCGACCCGGTTCTGGCTGGTTGGCGAGGACCTCCGGTCACGGGTCGGCACCCTGGAATCCGGCGGCGGCGTCCGGGCCGCCGAAGAGGCCTGTGAGCCGGCTGAGCTGGCCGACGCCCACCGCCGGTACGCCGAGGAACGTGATATGGCGATCCCGGGCGACCACGTCGGCCACCGGCCATCGGGCGGGGTGGGCGGAACTCGTCAGGGCGTCAAGTGCCTGCATGCCCACTACGCCTGGTTCCTGGTCGGCGGCGACGATCCGGTCGGTCGCTGGGTGGACGCCCGGCTCGCCGGAACAGATGGACCTCAAGGTGATCCAGATGCTTGAGGTGGTGGCCGCCGTCGACTGCGGAACCAACTCCACCCGCCTGCTGATCGGCGACGGGGAACAGACGTTGGACCGTCGCATGCGTATCACCCGGATGGGAGAGGGGGTGGACTCCACCGGGCGCCTCGACCCGGGGGCCGTCGAGCGGGTACTGGTCGTCCTTCGGGAATACCGCGAAGCACTTGACCACCACGGAGTGACTCGATGTCGTGTGATCGCCACCTCGGCGGCCCGCGACGCCACCAACCGGGAGGAATTCTTCGACGCCGCTGAGGAGACGTTGGGTCACCGACCGGAACTGCTCTCGGGCCCTGAGGAGGGTCGCCTCTCGTTCGCCGGTGCCACCGCTGAGCTGGATCCGGCGGACGGGCCGTTCCTGGTGGTCGACATCGGTGGTGGTTCGACGGAGTTCGTGGTCGGCACCATCGAGGCCGAAGCAGCCCGTTCGTGTGACATCGGCTGTGTCCGCCTCTCCGAGCAGTGGATCCACCACGATCCGCCGCTCCCCGAGGAGTTGGTGGCCTGCCTGTCCATCACCGAGGGCCACCTCGACGACGTGGTCCGGGAGGTTTCCGGCGTTTCCGAGGCCCGGACCCTGGTCGGCCTGGCCGGCACGGTCTCGTGTGCAGCGGCCGTGGAATTAGGTCTGGCCACCTACGACCGGGACCGCATCCACCACTTCCGGCTATCCAAGGAGGCCACCGAGGACGTATTCCGTACGTTGGCCACCGAGAATCGTGCGGAGAGGTTGGCCAATCCCGGCATGGAGGAGGAACGGGCTGACGTGATCGTGGGCGGCATGGCCATCCTGGTGAAAGTCATGCGCCAACTGGGCTTCGACGAGTGCCTCGTCTCGGAGTCCGACATCCTGGACGGCCTGGTGGCCTCACAGCAGTCCTGAGCGGCAGCAGGGAAAAAGTTTCCCCACAGGGTAGAACTTTCCCAAGAGTAGTGGTATTTCCCGTAGGATGGCCTGCATGTCGCACGCAGACCGCATCCTCATGGGTCCCGGTCCTAGCAACCCCTACCCAGAGGTCATTGAGGCCTTTGGACGTCCGGTCCTCGGCCACCTCGACCCCGACTTCATCGCCCTTCTGGATGAGACCAACGACCGGCTCCGCCAGGTCTTCCGGACGGACAACCCGCTGACCTTCCCGGTGTCGGCGACCGGGTCGGCGGGCATGGAGGCCACGTTCGTAAACGTCCTGGGCCCCGGTGACACCGTGGTGATAGGCGTCAACGGCGTGTTTGGAGAGCGCATGTGCGACGTGGCGGCCCGCTGCGGCGCCGAGGTCGTCCGCGTGGAAGCGCCGTGGGGTGCCGCCATCGACCCCCAGGCCCTGTTGGACGCCCACCCGGACCCCAAGGTCATTGCCATCGTCCACGCCGAGACCTCCACCGGGGTCCGTAACGACATCGAGCCCCTCGGCGCCGGAAAGGGCGACGCCCTGCTGCTGGTCGACTGCGTCACCTCGCTGGGTGGCATTCCCGTGGAGATCGATGACTGGGGTGTGGACCTGGCCTACAGCGGAACGCAGAAGTGCCTCGGTGTGCCACCCGGACTCTCCCCGGTCACCGTCTCACAGGCCGCCATCGACCAGTTCGTCGAGCGGTCGCAGTCCTGGTACCTCGACTTCGCCATGATCGCCAACTACGTCACCAGCGGAGGCGCCCGGGCGTACCACCACACGGCGCCCATCTCCATGATCTACGGCCTCCACGCCGGGCTCGGCGTGGTGCTCGAAGAGGGCCTCGAAAACGCCCAGGCCCGCCACCAGGCGTGTGGCGACCAGCTGCAGGACGGCCTCGTCAAGCGCGGCTTCGAACTGTTCGCCCAGGAGGGCCACCGGCTGCCCGAGCTGACGTCGGTGATGGTCCCCGAGAATCGCCTGCCCGACGGCCTGGACGAGGCCGGGGTGCGTAGGAGGCTCTTGGCCGAGTTCGGCATCGAGATCGGTGGTGGCCTCGGCCCGGTGGTCGGAAAGGTTTGGCGGATCGGGTGCATGGGCCACACAGCCCGTCTCCGCAACGTCACGATGCTGCTGGGCGCCCTCGACGAGATCCTCGGCTGACCGGGCGCCGACTTGCGGTGCCCCCCGGTCGTTTGGGGATGATGGCCCCATGGCAATCGAACAGGTGGCGGACACCCCGGTCCTCCGTGGCCGCCGGACGACTCTCCGGCCGCTCGAGGTCGAGGACTTTTCGGCCTGGCGCGAGGTGCGGCGTCGCAACGCCGAGCTCCTGAACCGCTGGGAGCCCCGGCGGACCTTCGGCCAACCCGACCCGGTCGAGGACCGGCGGGCCTTCGCCATGCGCTGTGCAGCCCGACGGCGGGAGCGCCAGCTGGGTACCGGTTGGGGCTTCGGGGTGTTCCTGGGTGAGCACGGCTCCGAGTCCTTCATCGGGGAGATGAACCTTTCCAACGTGGTGCGCGGCGCCTTCCGAAACGCCACCGTCGGTTACTGGGTGGACCAGGACCGGGCGGGCAACGAGTACATCCCCGAGTCACTCGTTGTGGCGTGCCGGTTCGCCTTCGAGGAGATTGACCTCCACCGGCTCCAGGTCTCGATCGTGCCCCGCAACACCCGGTCCCGCCGGGTAGTCGAGAAGTTGGGGCTCCGGTGCGAGGGACAAGCCGAGCGGTACCTCGAGATCAACGGCGTCTGGGAGGACCACCTGCAGTTCGCCATCACCGCCGAGGAGTGGTGCGAGCGTCGGGCCGACCTTTGTGAAACCTGGCTGGAGGCCCGCAACTCCTAGCCGGTGTTCGACCGCGTCCGGTCGTGGTCAGCCCTTCGTCGAGATCCTGGCTTTTAGCTTGGCCACCATCTCAACGAACGCCGGCTGGCGCATCGACCACACCTGAGGACCGATCTCCAACTCGACGGCCGGTACCGACTCGGTGATCCCCGCCGTGTCGTGCAGCGTCTTCTTGGTGGCGGCCACCAGTTCCTTCGGATGGCCTGCCGCCCGACCTGCCAACTCCACCGCCCGGTCGACCAGGGCGTCGTCGTCCACGCACTCCCAAGCCAGGCCGTGATGGGCAGCCTGCTCGCCGTCCAGGATCTGCTCGAACAGCACCATGGCCTTGGCCGTCTGGAGGTCGGTGATGTTGCGGAGTCGCCACGTGTGGCCGCCCCCCGGATGAATCCCGATGGTCAGGAAGCGGCTGTCGAAACGCGCCGAGCATCCGGCCACCACGAGGTCGCAGGCCAGCACCATGTTCATTCCGGCGCCCACCGCGGCACCGTTCACGGCAGCCACCGTGGGCAGCGTGGAGTGGGCCACCCGCAGGAACCCCCGGTAGATGTCAGGAAGCGTGCCGTCGTCGCTTCCCCGGCCCGCGTCCAGAAGGTCATCCAGCACGGCTCCGGCGCAGAACGCCCGTCCCTCGCCGGTCAGCACGACTGCCCCGACCTCAGAATCGGCCTCCAGGGTGTCGAAGGCGGCCAGCAACTCGTCGTTCATCTCGTCGCTCACGACGTTGCGGCGGTCCGGGTCGTCGAAGGTGAGGACCGCCACGCGGTCACGTCGTTCGATCCGGAGCACGCTCATGACCGGAGTCTCCCACGTCCCCCCGGGCGGCCTGCGACCGGCGATCCCGGGACCCCGAGCCGCTGGGAGGCCCGAAAGACGCTGGGGTTAGGGTCGCCGGATGGCCGGGGCGGGACCGAGGGAACCGGACCACCGACGCTTCCCTGCCCTCGGGATTCGGAACTACCGCCTGTTCTGGATCGGCGGGATGCTGACCAACAACGGTCGTTGGAACCAGTACGTAGCCAGCTACTTCGTGGTGTACCAGCTCACCGAGTCCGCAGCCTGGGTGGGCTTGGCGGGCTTCTCGTCGTTCATCCCGATGCTGGTTACCAACCCGCTGGCCGGTTACGTCTCGGACCGCTTCGATCGGCGGAAAGTCCTTCTGGTGACGAACGCTCTGAACGCAGTCGTGGCGGCCGTCCTGGCCGTGGCATGGGGGTCGGGCGTCCGCAGCATCGGTGTCTGGATGGTCCTCCTGCTGGTCGGCGGCACGGTTTACGGCATCCAGCTGCCGACATGGCAGTCCTTCGTGGCCGAGTGCGTGCCCCGGAGGCTCCTCCGCAACGCCATCACCTTGAACTCCACCCAGTTCAATGCGGCTCGCACCGTCGGGCCGGCGGTCGGAGGCCTCCTGATCGGCACGTTCGGACCCGGCTGGGCCCTAGCCGTGGCCGCGGCCAGCTACGGCCCGGTTCTTGTGGCCCTTCTCCGGATCGACCCGTCGGCACTCCACCGCCCGGGCCAGGCGGCGGCCCTGTCGTCGGGTCGGGCCTCGGTGGTAGGCGAGTACCGGGCGTCGATCCGCTACGTCCGCGGAGAGCCAGGGATCCGGGCCGCCATCATCACGGTGGCCCTGATCTCCACGGCCGGCCAACCCATCGTCCAGCAGATCGTGGTGTTTGCCGAGGAGGTGTTCGAGGTCTCACCGTTCTGGTTCGGGATGCTGGGCTCGGCCCAGGGAATCGGTGCCCTGGTCGCTGCGCCGCTGGTGGCCGGGGAGCTCAGCCGGCTACGCCGGTCCCGAATCCAGTTGTTTGCCACCACGGGCTACGGGTTGGCCATCGTCCTGTTCGCCCTGGCCCCGTCGTTCTGGCTGGGCTACGCCGGTCTCGGGCTGATCGGTGCCATGCACCTGGCGTCAGCCACCAACCTCAACTCCACCGTGCAACTCCAGGTTGACGACGCCTTCCGGGGACGGGTGATGGCCATCTACCTGATGGGGGTCCTGGGCCTGGCGCCGTTCGCCAACCTGCTCATGGGATGGCTCATCTCGGTCTTCGGCCCCCGCCCAGTGGTGACGATGGCAGGGCTCCTGGTCGTCGGTGGTGGTCTAACCCTCCAAGCCACCGGCCGATACCGGCAGCTGGACAACGGCTGAGGACCCGTTCGGCTGATCGGCACCGACCCGACCACCGGGTCAGTCCGAGTCGTCGAACTGGGCCCGGTGAGCCTTCCCCTCATCGCACGTATCGAAGGCGGGACACCACCGACAGGGCGGACCCGGGATCCTGCTCGGCGTCCGGTCGCCGTAGAGGAGCCCGACCAGCCGGCCCACACCGTCAGACAGGCGAGCCGCGGCGGCCATCAGGGTGTCCTCGGTGACCGCCTCCGGGACGAAGTGAGCCTGATCCAGGTAGTAGGAAGCCAGAAGGCGTGGTGGTACGCCGATGCGTAGCGTCTCGACCAGGGCGTAGAACCGGAGGTCCTCACGGTGGACAGGTAGGGAGCCACCGGTCTTGAGGTCCACGATCACCTTGCCGGCCTGCTGGCCCCGGGCGCTACCCAGCGTGAGGTCGACCTTGCCGGCCAGGATGAGGCGCCCGCCGCACAACTCGGCTCGGAGGCGGCTCTCGGTGACCGGGCGCCACGCCGGTTTCAGCGGTGGCCAGCACTCCATGTACTTGGTGAAGGCATCCAGCGCCTCAGAGCGCAACTCCGCCCGGTCGACTTCACCACAGCCGCGAAGCCAGTGCCCAAGGCTGCCCGAGTCCGCCTCGTAGCGGGCCAGGGCCTCGTCGATCAGGGTCGGCGGTTCGACCTCCCGACGCCAGTTCACGGCCAACTCCACGGCCTTGTGGACGATCGTGCCTCGGGCCGTCGGGACCCGCCACTCAAACTCCTCAGCCTCGTCGGCCAGGAACTTGGCCTCACATCCGTGGACCTGGGCCAGCCGGTGCTTGTGGACGAAGAGATCCTCACCGGCGGGCAGGCCGTCTAGGTGCGGTTCGACAGCCGTCTCGATAGCCGACCGGAGGTGGTGGCGGAGGTCGTCGGCGAACTGGGGGCGCTGGTCGGCTGACGCCCCCAACTGGTCCAGCACGGCCTGCTGGGCGGGGTTGAGGTCGTCGTCGGTCGACGGGGCATTGGAGGGCTCCACGTCCGGAGTATGGCCCAGGATGGAGACAGCAGACCGACGTTGTCACACCGCCACGCGATACTCGAAGCCATGGAGACGATCACCGTTCGCTTCGCGGAGACCGCCCGATCACTAGGTCGGGCAGCGCGGCTGCGAGGCCTTGAGGTGCCGACCTTCCGGAGCCCTCCAAGCCTGTGCGGCGTACAGCGGTCGATCCGACGACGGAGCGGCTCAGCCACCATCGCCGTGGTGATGAGGGGACGGCCGTGGGGTGCCGTGGTGGCCGACATGGTCGAGGGGATCGTGGTGGTCAATGACCTGGACCGGGAGCAGGCCGACATCGTGCGCGCCTCTCTCTGGCAGGCCGTCGACGAGCCGGCCCTCGCCGCCTGAACCCCACCCACCTAACCCCCGGAGACGATCGCAGCCGTCGGGTGGTGGCTAGCGTGGTCGGGCGCCCGGGTGGCGGAACTGGTAGACGCAGCGGGCTTAAACCCCGCGGCCCCCCAGGGGGCGTACAGGTTCGATTCCTGTCCCGGGCACCCGCGGTGGCCCCTGCCATCCCGCCCGGCGAGGATGGGCCCATGGCATCCCAACCGGACGACCCATACGAGCACCCCTACCCGGCCCCCGACCTGGCGGCCCGGCATCCGTTCGTGGTCCTGGAGCCCTACCGCTATCCCGTGGACGAGATGCGAGCCCGGGCCCGGGCCTTTCACGAGGCGGCCGACCGGCGACGCAGCGTCCGCATGTTCAGCTCGGAACCCGTGCCACGCGACCTGGTGGAGACGGCCGTGATGGCTGCTTCCACTGCCCCCTCAGGGGCCCACAAGCAACCCTGGACCTTCGTTGCCGTGTCGGACCCCCACCTCAAGTCCCGGATCCGGGCCGCTGCCGAGGAGGAGGAACAGAAGAACTACCTCGAAAACCGTATGAACGCCGAGTGGCAGGAGGCCCTCGCCCCGCTGGGCACCGACCACCACAAGGAATACCTGGACGTGGCGCCGTGGATCGTCGTCCTGTTCGAGCAGCGGTACGAGCTCCGACCCGACGGCACCACCCGAAGGAACTACTACGTGAAGGAAAGCGTGGGGATCGCCGCCGGCCTGTTCGTAGCCGCCCTCCACGACATGGGTCTGGCCACCCTGCCCCACACGCCGTCGCCCATGGCTTTCCTCCGGACCCTGCTGGGGCGCCCCGCCAACGAGCGGCCCTTCGTGATGTTTCCGGTCGGCCACGCCCTAGACGGCGCCCAGGTCCCGGACCTCCGACGCAAGCCACTGGCCGAGGTCTTCGTGGAGGTCACCGACGACCCGGTTGCCTGAACTACGCCCAGATGACCGAGGTGGCCGGCGGGTCGACCATCCGTCGGCAACCTCGGAGCCTGAGAGCGCGAGTCTCTCCACCACGCAGGTCCGAGATGCGTCGCCCCCGGTGTCGCGCGACGATGCAGCCATGGAATCCGAACCGGTAACCCGAGCCACCGGCGGTTGCGACTGCGGTGGCGTCCGCTATCGAATCACCGGCAAGCTCCGCCCCGTCGTCCACTGCCACTGCACGCCGTGTCGGCGGATCACCGGCCACCACATGGCAGCCACCGCGGCTGGCGTCGACAACGTGCACCTGTTGGCCGACGCGACGCTGACCTGGTACCAGCGCACCCCGACCATCCGGTACGGGTTCTGCAGCACCTGCGGGGCGACACTCTTCTGGTCGGCTGCCGACAAGGAGGAGACGCTGACCGTCGCCGCCGGGACCCTGGACCAGCCCACCGGGCTCCGGACCGTCCTTGCCATGTACGCCGACGAAGCCGCTGACTACCACCGCCTGGACGACGCGCTGGAGACCCACGGCGGCGAACTACCGCTCGACTAGGCGGTGTGGTCCGGCTCCGCTTCGGCCGGCTGACATCTAGACGGGCGGGGACCGCCCGCGGTTGGCGAGGGGTACCCGGTGGGCCGAAGCACCGCACCTATGCTCCGGCCATGCGCCGCCTGCTCGCTCCGATCCTGCTCTTGTCCGTCGTTTCCGTCGCCTGCGGTAGTTCCAGCGACGAGCCGATCGTGGTCCAGACCACCACCACCGGGATGTTCACCACCACGACGACCTCCACGCCAGTGGACGACACGGGTACCACCACCTCCACCACGTACGGCGCAACGACCACCACGTACGGCGCAACGACCACCACGTACGGCGCAACGACCACCACGTACGGCACAGCCACCACCACAGAACCCCCGACTGCCACGACGACCGAGCCGTCGGCCGACGGGCCCGAGTCGGTGACCGTCGAGAAGGGCGACTCTCTCTCCAAGATCGCCAAGCGGTACGGCACCACTGTTGATGCTCTGGTGCGGATCAACGAACTTTGTGACGCCAACCAGATCTTCGTGGGCCAGGTGATCCTCCTGGAAGACCTGAATGTCGACGAGACCGCCGAGCAGACCGCGACGTCGACGGTCATCGTCACCGTGGAGGTCGGAGACTCCCTGACCAAGATCGCCAAACGCCATGACACCAGCGTCGAGGCGATCATGGAACTCAACGACATCGACGATCCGAACCTCCTGTTCGTGGGACAGGAGCTGGTTATCGACGGCGAAGTGCCGACCGCCGAGGAAGCCGAAGAGAACCCGAACTGCTGACCCGAAGCCAGCAGGGATCCGGAGGTCCCGGATGACCGGGGTCGGGTGGAGCGGGCCGGGTCTACGCTCCGCCCCGTGACCCTGCGGCTGGACGAACGCGACGAGGCACGGCTGGCCGGCGACGAGGGCCCGGCGGTTCGGACAGCCATCAGGGTGGTCACCCGGCTGGCCACCGCCATGGGCGCCGACCGGCTACTGGACGTCACCGGCGCCCACATCGACTCCTGCCTCTACCACGGTCAGGCGGTGCTGGACTTCGCCGACCATCTGGCCGACGCCGGGGCCCGCGTCGCCGTGCCGACCACTCTGAACGTCTCGTCATTGGACCTGCTCCACCCCGAACTGGACCGTGGTGACCCCGTCGAAAGCGGGCAGTCCCGTCGGCTCATGGAGCGCTTCGAGGAGATGGGTTGCCGGCCTACGTGGACCTGTGCCCCCTACCAGTTGGAGACCCGGCCGTCGTTGGGTGAGCAGGTGGCCTGGGCGGAGTCCAACGCCATCGTCTTTGCCAACTCGGTTCTCGGGGCTCGCACGCACCGCTACGGCGACTTCGCCGACATCTGCTGCGCCATCATCGGTCGGGCGCCGGCCGCCGGCCTCCACCTGGACGAGAACCGTCGAGCCACCGTGGTGGTCCGCTTACAGGGCGTCTCAGCGGAGTTGATCGGGCGCGACGTCCTCTACCCGGTTCTGGGCGGGCTCATCGGTCGTCTCGTCGGTCGGGGGGTTCCGGTGATTGACGGGCTACCCCCGGGCGTGTCGGAGGACCGGCTCAAGGCGCTGGGTGCTGCGTCGGCGTCCACGGGAACCGTCGGAATGTTCCACATGGTGGGGAGCACCCCGGAGGCGTCGACGCTGGATGACGCACTCCACGGACGGAAACCAGACGAGGAGGTGACGGTGACGGCTGCTGACCTGCGGGCCGCCCGAGACCGCCTGAGCACGACCACCGACGACCGCCTCCGAACGGTCAGCCTGGGTACCCCGCACTACTCGATCACCGAAATCGGCCGGCTCGTGGAGTTGCTCGGCGACGGCCGGGTGGCTGACGGGGTGGCCTTCTACGTTTCCACGGGTCGCGACATCTACCACGAGGTGGAGCTCCGCGGGTGGGCCAACCGCCTGGCCGACGCCGGGGTGACCGTGGTGACCGACACGTGCACCTACTTCACTCCGATCATCGAGGACCTGGGCGGGACGGCCATGACCGACTCGGCCAAGTGGGCCTACTACGCGCCGAACAACCTCGGCGTCGAGGTGGTGTTCGGCAGCGTCGAGGACTGTGTGGCGTCGGCCATGACCGGTCGGGTGGTTCGCGACGAGTCGATCTGGGCCGATGCCTGACCAGCCCCGGGTGCTGGTCGCTGGGACGGCCACCGGTGAGGTTCTCCACCTCGATGAGCCGCTGAGCTTCTGGGGCGGCCTGGACGCCACCGACGGGCGCATCATCGACCGACGCCACCCACAGGCCGACCGGGTAGTTACCGGGCGGGTTCTGGCCATGCCACACGGCCGCGGCTCCAGTTCGGCCAGCAGCGTCCTGTGCGAGGCGGTCCGGGCCGGAACGGCTCCCATAGCGATCCTGATGGCCGAACCCGACGAGCTTGTGGCTCTGGGAGCCATTGTGGCCGAGGAGATCTACGGGGTAGTCGTTCCTGTGGTCGTCGTGGGCCACGAGGCCTACCAGAGCATGGTCGACGGCGAGCGGGTAACCGTCGGACCCGACGGCACCGTAGACCGGACCTGAGCTGGACTCCGCTCAGTCCTCGGGTAGCCAGCCCTCAGGGTTCACGCCCAGGCCGTCGGCGATCCGGTTGGCGTAGGCGTAGTAGGCGGTCACCTCGGCGATGTCCAGGACGTCCCGGTCGCTGAAGCCAGCGGCCCTCAGGGCCTCCACGTCGGCCGCTGTCATCTCCCCGGGGGCCTGCGTCAGCTTCACTGCGTAGGCCAGCATGGCCTGGCGGGCCGGCGACAGGGGAGCGGTCGTCCAGTCGTCCTCGACGGCGGCTAACAGGTCGTCGTCCCGGAGGAGTCGGCGCAGACCGCGCCGGTGGTGGATCGTTCAGTAGTGGCAGTGGTTCTCGAGGCTGACCACCAGGGCGATCATTTCGCGGTCGGCCTTGCGGAGCGAGCCGGTACCGGCCATGGCTGACCGGTAGAGACCGTCGTGAGCAGCCAGGCCCCGAGGGTTGAGGGAGTGGATGGCCATGATGTGGTCGATCCGGCCGTGGGTGGCGTCGACCACCCGGCCGTACAGGTCAGCCAGGTCGGGGTCGTCCTCCCAACGGTCATCGGGAACGGTGTCGATCCAGGCCATGGTTGGAGTCTCGCGCTCGTAGGGCCGCCGGTCAGGCAACGAGGGCGTGTTCCAGCAGCCGGTCGTAATACGGCCGGGCCTCGTCGATGACCGGTCGCAGGTGGTCGGGTACCGGCTCGGCGCTCGGGTGGCCGGCCTGGAAGCCGGAGGACCGGTGGGTGCTGGCGTACCAGTGCTCCGCCCACACTCCGTCTTCCGGCTTGGGCCCCGCCGGCCACGACAGCATGGCGGGGTCGAAGTCCAGGCCCAGGCGCAAACAGAGCGTCCGAAGCATTGCCTCGGGGTCGGCCAGCAGGGTGGCTGAGTCGACGACCACCGGGTCTTCTCCCTCGGCCAGGATCGAGTCCAACAGGTCGACCTGGATGGGTAGTCCGGTATCGGCCACGTTCACGTCGGGGACGTTCTTGGCAAACGAGGTCACCACCCGGGCCGGGTCCCGGATGAGGAGGATGTTGCGGCATGCGCCCAGGAATCCCCGGTCCAGGTCCACGAAGTGCTTGGCCATCTGCTTGAAGAAAGCGACGGGGGTGGGGTGCCTGCCCAGGATCACGTCGCGGACCACTGCCTCACCGTCCGGGTTCTGGCTGGCCAGCACGTCGTCGCGGCCCGGGTGGTCCCGACCGGTGACCCGCAGGTAGTGGGCGTAGATGGGCTCGTCGAACACGGTGGTGTCGGAGCGCTGCCGGAAGGCGTACATGAACGACGTGGAGATGTTCCGGGGCCCGGACCAGCAGTTGATGCGTAGCGTCATCCCGGCTCGTCCCCTGCTACCACATCGGCCTCGACGGCCTCCAGGTACAGGCTCCGGAGGCGGGCCGTGACGGGACCCGGACGACCGTCGCCGATCGTCCTCCCGTCGACTTCGATCACCGGGGTGAGTCCACCGAACGTGCCGGTGACGAAGGCCTCGTCGGCTGAGTAGACATCGTCCAGCGAAAACGGGACCTGGTGGGCGGCCAACCCGGCCTGGGGTGCCACCTCGAGGACGACCTGCCGGGTGATCCCGTTGAGGTTGTAGTCCCCGGTCGACGTCCAGACGCCTCCCTCCCGGATGACGAAGAAGTTGGTGGCGTTGCACGTGGCCACGGCGCCTGTGGTGTCCAGCATGAGCGCCTCGTCGGCGCCCGCTTTTACGGCCTGGATGAGGGCGATGACCTCGTGCAGCTTGGAGTGGCAGTTCAGCCGCTGGTCCAGGGTGTCAGGCGGTGGACGGCGCACGGTGGCCGTGAACAGGGTGATGCCGCTCTCGACGACCGCAGGATCGGCCGTCTTGTATTCGGCGATGATCACCACGTTGGGCCCACCGACCGCGTTGGAGGGATGCTGGGAGGGCGTTTTCTTGTCACCCCGGGTGACCATGAGCCGCACGTGAGCGTCGTCGTGCATGTCGTTGTGTCGGACGGTGGCGTACAGGGCTTCGGTCACCTGGTCTCGGTCCAGGCCCGGGTCCAGATCAGCGGCCGTTAGGCCAGCGAAGAGGCGGTCCAGGTGGCGGTCCAGGAAGGCGAAGCGGTCATGGTGGAGGCGGAGGCCTTCCCAGATGCCGTCCCCGACCAGGAACCCGCTGTCAAAAACCGAGATTCGGGCCTCGTCGCGGGGGAAGAACTCGCCGTTTATGTACACCTCCACCGAGGCGTTGCGCTCGTCGGCCAGGGCCTGGTGGGTGCTTCTTGACATGCCGGCGAGCGTACCGACGTTGTTCGTCCCACACGGTTTCCGGTATCTTCCCGTCCGCCCCTGGCCTATGACGACGACGGAGCGCGTGTGTCTACCCATGCCGTATCGACGAAATCCGCGAGGCGACTCGTGGCCGTCGACCGATTCCTCACCTTCATCCGTGTCTTCCTAGTCACGATGATCGTGGTCGGGGTGCTGGCCTTCATCTGGCAGCAGATCGACGCCGACAACGTTTTTGCCCGTTGGCGGAACCCGAACGCCCGGGGCCTCACCGGCGACCAGTTCAAGGGTCTCCTGATCTCCGGGCTCTCCCAGGGTTCGATGTACGGCCTGATCGCCCTCGGTTACTCGATGGTCTACGGCGTGCTGGGGTTCATCAACTTCGCCCACGGCGAGGTCTTCATGGTGGGGGCTATGACCGGCTTCATCGCGTCGGACAAGTTCCAGGCCAACGGGATGTGGGAAGAGAACTTCGTGCTGTGCCTGGCGCTCATCGTCCTGATGGCCATCTTCTTCTCTACCTTCACCGCTGTGGTGATGGAACGGGTGGCCTACCGGCCCCTTCGCAACTCTCCACGGTTGATTCCGCTGATCACGTCGATCGGCGTGTCTTTCTTTGTCCAGAACCTGGTGTTGGGGCTCTTCGGGCCGTCCTCCAAGAGCTATCCGAGGCTTCCCGAGTGGCTGGCCAAGCAGCGTTCCATCCTGACCTTCGAGATTGCCGGCACCCGCCTCATGGTCCTGGTCGTGGCCGCAGTGTCGATGGCCGTCCTGTGGTACGTCGTGGAGCGGACCAAGACCGGTCGGGCCATGCGGGCCGTCGCCGAGGACAAAGAGATCGCCTCGCTGATGGGGATCGACGTCAACCGAACCATTGTCACGACGTTCGCTGTGGGCGGCGCTATGGCCGGGGTGGGCGGGATCCTGTGGGGCCTCATGTTCCGGTCGGTCACCCACATGACCGGCTTCCTCCCCGGAGTGAAAGCGTTCACCTCCGCCGTGGTGGGCGGCATCGGCAACATGGGTGGTGCCATGGCCGGAGGCATCTCGTTGGGTTCGGCTGAGTCGATCGCCCCGATGCTCATCCTGGAGCCCTTGGGTGTGCCCGGGGTGTCACAGCTCAAGGACGCTGTGGCCTTTACCGTGCTGGTCCTCGTGCTCCTGTTCAAGCCTTCCGGTCTCTTCGGGGAGCGGCTCTCGTCGGAGGACCGGGCATGAACGTCAGGGTCGCTCCCACTCCGTCGTCGATCCTGGATCAGGACTGGTCCAAGGTCCTGCGCTGGGGTCTGATCTGCGGTGGTGCCCTGATCGCCATCTGCCTGGTCGGCATGCCCGTGGAGATGGACCGCCGGATACTCATCGAGCGTTACCTCAGCCTCGGCTACCTCTCAGTTCTGTTCATTCCGGTGCTGGTCGGCTGGGTGGCTTCCACCCAGGTGGTCCTCGAGGGCGTCGAGGCACGCAAGCAGGGGCTCTTCGACCTGGTCACCGGTTTTGTGGTGGGGGCGATCGGCGGCGGGTTCCTGGCGCTGCTGATGGTGGCTCTGGATTCATGGAACCTGCGGGATCCGCTGGTCAACTGGAGCCCGAAGCTGTTTCGCTTCCTGACCTACGAGAACGGCATGGGTTTCGGTGCTGTGGCGTGGATCGTCACCGGGGCCGTCCTCGGCCTGGTCGGGGCCTCGTTCCACATCATGCCCCGGGTTGTCCGGCGGGTTACCACCTTCGTGGTGTTCGGGCTGATTTCCCTGTCGATCTTGGAGTCCGTCATCGACGACCTGTCGGAGGGTTTCCGGCTCGAGTGGCTGGACGAGTTCATGTTCGCGAAGAAGGGCGGCCTGACTCTCACCTCGACGATCGTGATCGGGGCGGTGATCGGTGTCCTGTCTCTGGTGGCTGACGGCCGGATGAAGGCAGCCACCGAGCGTTACCGGAACTTGGAGGGTGTCGAGCGCCAGAAGACGTCGATTGTGCTGTTCGTGGTGGTCGCGGTGCTGTGCATCGTCCTGCCGATGTTCCTCGGCAAGATCGTGAACGAGTTGCTGGCCAATGTGGGGCTCTTCCTGCTGTTGGCCCTCGGTCTGAACATCGTGGTCGGCCTGGCCGGCCTGCTGGACCTCGGGTACGTGGCCTTCTTCGCTGTGGGCGGCTACACCACCGCTGTCCTGACTTCGCCGAACAGCCCCTGGTTCGCCCCGGAACTTCACTTCGGGTTCGCCCTGATCTTCGTGGTGATCTTCGCCACCATTACCGGCCTGGTTATCGGAGCCCCGGTCATCCGGATGCGAGGCGACTACCTGGCCATCGTCACCCTGGGATTCGGCGAGATCATCCGTCTGCTGTTCATGTCGGACTGGCTGGGCCCGTACTTCGGGGGCGCCCAGGGCGTGACCAACATCCCGGGCGTGGACCTGGGGTTCGCCACAGTGAAGGGCACCGATCCCCGTTCGGTGTTCTACCTGGTGCTGTTCTTCTGCGCTATCGCCATCTACGTCTCGTGGCGGCTGCAGGCCTCCCGCCTGGGCCGGGCCTGGATGGCTATTCGCGAGGACGAGCAGGTCGCCGAGGCCATGGGTATCAATACGGTCAGCTCCAAGCTGATGGCCTTCGTGGTGGGCGCCGTCTTGGCCTCGTTCAGCGGGGCCGTCCTGGCCGCCAAAGTGGGTTCGGTCTTCCCGACCTCGTTCATGATTCTGGTGTCGATCATCATCCTCGTGGTGGTGATCGTGGGCGGCATGGGCAACATCGCCGGCGTGATGGTCGGCTCGTTCGTCCTCATCGGTGTGCTGGGTGGGCCCAAGCAGCCGGGCCTGCTCCAGGAGTTCCAGAACTTCAAACTGCTCATCTACGGCCTGCTGCTGGTCTTCATGATGCTGAAACGTCCGGAAGGGCTGGTGCCCAGCGCCCGTCGCAGCCGCGAGCTGCACCAGGAGGAGTTCCTGCAGGACGCCTGGCTGCAGGGCGACAAGCTCGACAGCGACGACGAGGTCAGCGTGAGTGACGGGGGAGGGGAGGAGCAATGAGCCTTCTCGAGATCCGTGATCTGAAGGTCACCTTCGGTGGCCTGGACGCCCTGTCGGGCCTGAACTTCCATGTCGACGAGGGTGAGATCGTCAGCGTCATCGGGCCTAATGGCGCCGGCAAAACCACGTTCTTTAACGCCATCTCCGGTCTGGTGCCGCCCACCGAAGGCGAGATCGATTTCGAGGGAGAGTCGATCCTCGGCCTCGACCCCAGCATCGTCACCTCGCTGGGCATCGCCCGCACCTTCCAGAACGTGCGGCTGTTCCCCAACATGACGGTCCTCGAGAACGTCATGGTCGCTCAGCACTGCCGAACGAACCAGCTACTCGTCGGGGCGCTGCTCCAGACCAAGGCCTTCAAGAAAGAAGAACGAGAGATCCGGGAACGGGCCGAGGAGGTACTCGGCTTCTTCGGGCACCGTCTCATCGGCTACCGGATGGACCAGCCGGCTTTCGCCCTGTCGTACGCGAACCGGCGTCGCTTGGAGATCGCCCGGGCGATGGCCACCCAGCCGCGCATGCTGCTGCTCGACGAGCCGGTGGCCGGCATGAACCCCATCGAGACCATCGAGCTGACCGAGATGATTGGTCGACTGCGCACCGAGTGGGGTTTCACCATCGTGGTCATCGAGCACGACATGAAAGTGGTCCGGGACGTCTCGGACCGGGTTGTGGTGCTGGACCACGGGGTGCCTATCGCCCAGGGGTCCTACGACGAGGTGTCAACCGACCCGGACGTCATCGAGGCCTACCTGGGTCGCCCGGTGGAGGCCGCATCATGACCGGCCAGGACGGGGCCACTGCGCTGCTGGAGTTCCGGCAGGTCAACACCCACTACGGAGCCGTCCACATCCTCAAGGACGTGGACCTGGCCATCTACCCGGGCGAGCTGGTGTGCCTGCTGGGCGGCAACGCTTCAGGTAAGTCGACCACGCTGAAGACGTTGCTTGGCATGGTCACGCCCACTTCAGGTGAGGTGGTGCTGGACGGTGAGATCGTCAACGACAAGCCGATCAGTTACCGGGTCTCCAACGGGATCACGATGGTTCCGGAGAACCGTCGACTGTTCAAGCGCCTGTCGGTCGGGGAGAACCTCGAGTTGGGGGCCTACCTGCGTACCGACAAGGACGGTATTGCTGAGGACCTGGAACGCATCTTCGACCTGTTTCCCCGGGTCAAGGAGCGCCTGTCGCAGAAGGCGGGAACCCTTTCGGGCGGCGAGCAGCAGATGGTGGCCATCGGTCGGGCTTTGATGTCGCGGCCACGGGTCCTGCTCATGGACGAGCCGTCAATGGGTCTGGCCCCAGCGCTCGTGCAGCAG
>ENA-UPTF01000099-UPTF01000099.1-marine-metagenome-genome-assembly--contig:-NODE-99-length-57962-cov-7.587233_pt1 | contig 57962 bp, 76 predicted proteins | sample MGYA00238166_ERZ767019 | MGnify/ENA primary metagenome ERZ767019 (study PRJEB28930, sample SAMN06266391) | marine metagenome | isolation source: Sea water from 250 m depth | place: Atlantic Ocean | study... | reverse complement strand
GGCGGAGTAGCTCAGTTGGTTAGAGCAGCGGAATCATAATCCGCGTGTCGGGAGTTCAAATCTCTCCTCCGCTACACTCCCTTACAAAATCAATTTCTTCTTTATTCAAAACTGACTTATAGTATTTGTTTGAAAAAGATTTATTGTAAACTAAGTCATGTTGAACTTGTTTTTTTGGCTCTTTTATATCATCTTTTTGACCAAAATTTAGGTTTTTAACTTTGCTAACTATTTTGTCTGTACACTCTTCACCTAGCCAATCAAACAATCGATTAATTGATTGTTCTGGATTTAATGAAAAATCATTTTGATTGAAAAAATAAATATTCTCTTTTCTTTCAATTTTATTTTTGAAATTGCTATATAATTGGAAAAATTGGACAGCTCCCAAAACAGATGGGGAAACAAAATTATTTTCAATTTTTTCCTCTATTTTAATATCAATACGATTAAGATCATTAATGAGTCTGTCATACTCAGAGAATTCCCATCCCATCCTCTTAAAACTACCCGCTAATGGTAGAATTGGCCTCTCACACATTATCACTCTATAATTATCAGAAAGATAGAGCAATGCAAATACCAAAAAAGGATCTTTAATAATTAATTTCTTTTTATTAATAGAAAACTTGGATTTAAGAAATGACAATGAAGATTCGTTCCCAAATAATGTTTTAACAGCTTTCTTTAGAGCTGAATCGTTATCCTTCACTCCTAATTTAAACTTAGCATTTAAATTGAGAATACTATTAAAAACATCATCGAAATCACTATAACTAATATTTGCACCAGGAATCAAGTAATTTAAATTGACCTCTGAAATGCCTTGGGACGCATTAAAAGGCTCGTAAACCATGTTATATCCATCAATAAGAGACAATATATCTCCCAATGCTGTTGTTGCTGTTCTAGGCAAACCAGAAACTATTATTGCCTTCTCAGAATATTTGTTATTTTTTGACATGAGCAAGTTACAACCTGACATTAAAGAAGAAACTTATCAAAAAGCAATTTCTAAAATTAAAAACTTAAAAGATAAACTAACCTTAGATTTAATATGTAACACACTATATGATATGTTTGAAAATTGGAATTTTTGTGGTTTTTATATTCTCAATGATAACGAACTAGAAATATCATTTTATAAATCAGACAAAATACCATGTAGTCCCATAAATATGGGCGGAGTCTGCGGACAATCCCTCAATTCTAGAAAAATAATAATTGTGCCTAATGTTAGTAAATTTCATGGACATATTGAATGCGATCCAAATAGTAAGTCAGAAATTACTATACCATTTCTAAATTACGTATTAGACATTGATTCAAAAGAACTTGATGACTTCGATGAGATTGATAAAAAATATTTAAAAGAAATAATCGAAATGATTTAATTATCTTCTGATTCTACTTCTTCAGGAACTTGCTCTTCAACAACATCATCTTTTAGATTAGATTTATCAACAAATTCAATCAGAGACATCTTTGCAGCATCGTTAACCCTGCTTCCAAGCTTAATGATTCTTGTGTAACCGCCTGGTCTTTGAGCATAACTAGGACCAATAACATCAAATAGCGTCTTAACAGCTGTTTGATTATTTAGGTGTTTCAATACCTGCCTTCTATTATGTAATGTTCCATCTTTTGCTTTGGTAATCATTGGCTCAATAAACCTTTTGAGCGCTATAGCTTTCTGATGGGTTGTTCTAATACGTTTATGCTCGATTAAAGAGCTTGCCATGTTAGACAACATTGCTTTTCTATGAGAAGCAGATTTCCCAACCTTTTTTGTTCTTACTCTATGTCTCACTGTTTTCGTTGTTTTCGTTGTCAAGGTATGGACTAATATCCATTCCAAATTTCAATCCCATTGTTTCAAGTTTTTCAATCAACTCGTTTAAAGATTTTCTACCGAAATTTTTATACTCCAACATTTCGGATTCTTCTTTTTGAACAAGTGCTCCAATCAAAGTAATGCCTGCAGCTTCAAGACAGTTATGACTTCTTACTGAAAGTTCCATTTCATCGATTGAAGATTCAAGAAGCTTACGAGTCTGTAGAATTTCTTCACTTACTGGCTTATCAATCTCCAACACTGAAGGATTGCTAATTGAATTGATAATATTATAGTGCTCAGATAATACTGAAGAACAATAACTTACCGCATCTATTGGAGTAATTGATCCATCAGTCGTAACATCTAAAGACAACATTTCTAAATCTTCTTTTGCTCCTGGCAAAGAAGAAACATTAAATGTGACTTTTGTAACAGGATTAAAAATGCTATCAATTGGAATAATTCCAACCGGTGAATTATTAAGTTTATTTTCTTCGCTTGACTTATAACCCTTGCCTATGCCTAGTCTCAACTCCATCTCTAATGTAGTATCTTTAGCAATATCAGTAATATATAGGTCAGGATTAAGAATAGTAAAATCATTACTTGCCGCTTGAATATTAGCTGCAGTAAAGGTTTTCTTTCCTTTAATCTTTAAACGTATTGGTTCAACAACACTTTCAAAAAGATGAAATCGTACTGCTTTCAAATTCATAAGAATATCAGCAACATCTTCCTTGATACCGTCCAATGTAGAAAACTCATGTAAAGCACCTTCAATCTTCACATTGGTAATTGCTGCTCCAGGAACCGCTGTTAACAAAGCTCTCCTTAGAGAATTTCCTACAGTTATTCCATAGCCTCTTTCCAATGGTTTAATAACAAACTCACTAGAATTATCATCTGTTTCTTTATGTGAAATTTTAAATTTTAATTCATTACTCATTATCTTTTCCTTTTATCTTGAATAGTACTCTACAACTAACTGTTCATTAATAGTCATATCAACTTCTTGTCTTTCTGGATAATTAACAAATGTACCAACCATTTTAGCTTTATCTAAAGATAGCCATGATACATTTAAATCACCTTTAATCATCTTAATTGAATCTAATATAATATCTAATTTTTTACTTTTGTCCCTTACTTGAATGGTATCACCTGGTTTTAATCGATAAGACGGTATATTAACTTTCTTACCATTAACCATAAAATGTGCATGATTAACAAGCTGTCTAGCAGACGGTCTTGAAGGAGCAAATCCTAATTTATAGACTACATTATCTAATCTTGATTCAAGTAATACCAATAGATTAAGACCAGTCTCACCTTTCATTTGTGAAGCTTTTTTAAAATAATTTCTAAATTGTTTCTCTAACATACCATACATAAACTTGATTTTCTGTTTCTCCTTTAATTGTGTGGAATATGTCGTAAAACGCTTTCCAGATTGTCCATGTTGACCAGGTCTATATCCTTTTCTTGATAATAATTTATCAAATTTTGGATTTCCAAAGATATTAACTCCAAGTTTTCTGACCAGTTTGCCTTTAGGTGTATTTAGTTTTGCCATATAATTTTATACTCTTCTCTGTTTCTTAGGTCTACAACCATTATGAGGTAGTGGAGTTACATCAGATATCGAAGTTATTTGTAACCCTGCACCTGATAACGCTCTAATAGCTGACTCTCTACCTGCTCCAGGACCTTTTACCCTAACTAAAACTTTTAATAAACCCATACCAACAACCTCGCCTGCAACTTTCTCTGCTGCTATAGAGGCTGCATACGCAGTATTTTTTCTAGATCCTCTAAAACCTGCTTTTCCAGCAGTGGCCCACGCAATAACATTACCATATTCATCAGTAACTGTAATATTTGTATTGTTAAATGTTGCTTTTATATGGACAATACCCTTTGAGCCCACTTTCTTTTTCTTTGATTTACCTTTTACTGCCATAATCTTATACTGCTACCTTTTTATTACCAAGTCCTACTGTTTGCTTCTTTCCTCTTTTGGTACGAGAGTTTGTCTTAGTTCTCTGCCCTCTTACTGGCAAAGATTTCCTATGTCTTACACCTCTATAAGTACCAATATCTTGTAATCTTTTAATATTTTTAATATTCTCGGTTCTTAATTCGCCTTCAATTAGCAATTTCAAATCAACAATAACTTTTCTAATAGAATCTTCTTCTTTGCTACTGAGATCAGTAACTCTAGAATCAGGATTAATTTTGGCTAATTCGCATATTTTTAATGCGGTAGTTAAACCAATTCCATGAACATATCTAAGAGAATGAGCGACTTTCTTATTTTTTGGTATATCAATTCCTGCTATTCTAGCCATTATCCTTGCCTCTGTTTAAATCGAGGATTTCTCTTATTAATAATATAAATACGTCCTTTTCTACGTACAATAATACAATCTCGACTTCTTCTCTTGACTGATGCTTTAACTTTCATAATTATTGCCTAAACGTAATTCTTCCTCTAGTTAGATCATATGGAGATAACTCTAAATCAACTTTATCGCCAGGAAGCATTTTAATAAAATGCATACGCATTTTACCGCTTACATGTGCAAGAACTTCGTGTTCTTTGCCTCCTAAGTTTATTATCACTCTAAACCTTGCTCCTGGTAAAGCTTCCTTTATAACTCCCTCAACTGCTATTGATTCTTGTTTTGCCATACTATGTTAAAATTCTGGGTTGGAACTTAGTAATAAGAACTGAATGTTCAAAGTGTGCACTTGGCTTCCCATCTTGTGTCTTAATCGTCCACCCATCTTTATCAGTTTTAATGTGTCTACTACCCAAATTAACCATTGGTTCAATAGCCAAACACATACCTTCCTCTAATACAACATCGTGACTATGATTCTTAGGTTCACAGAAATTAGGAACTTGAGGATCGAGGTGGAGTTGTTTGCCAATACCATGCCCCACTAATTCTCGGACAATTGAATATCCTTTCGATTCCACATATTCCTGTATAGCCTGACTAATATCATAGACAAGATTACCAGCTACTGCTTTACTAATGCCTATATCAAGTGCTTCTTTTGTTGTATTTAATAATAATGCTTTTTCTTTAGAAATCTCACCCACTGGAATAGTTCTTGCAGAATCACTATAGTAACCATTCTTAAGAACTCCACAATCAATTCCTACTATTTGTCCCTCTTTTAATGTTATATCCTTTGGTATTCCATGTACAATCTCATCATCAACTGATATACATAAAGTAGACGGAAAATTATTATATCCTTTAAATGCAGGAATTCCATCTTTTGAAACAATATAATCCTCAGCAATCTTATCTAATTCTAAAACAGATTGACCAGGAACAATATATGTCTCAACAAGATCTAGAGTATCAGATAATATCTGACAACTTTCAGTCATCTTATTAACTTGTTCCATATTATTTAAATCAACCATTACCTTCTACCTCTCATCTTACCTTTTGCTAAGAAACCATCGTAATGTCTTGATAATAAATGTGTTTCTATTTGATTAAGGGTATCTAAACCAACACCAACAATAATTAATAAACTTGTACCACCAAAAAATGAAGCGTAATTATACTCTAAACCAGCAAATTGTTGTAAGAAGTATGGCATTAAAGCAATAAATCCAAGAAAGCACGCTCCAGGCAATGTTACTCTAGTTAATATATTCTCAATAAAATTTGCTGTTTTTCTTCCAGGTTTTACTCCAGGGATAAATCCTCCCTGCTGTTTTAATGTTGAAGAAACTTGATTTGGATCAAATTGTAGTGCCGTGTAAAAATAGGTAAAGAAGACAATCAATAAAGCAAAACAGAGATTAGAAAACCAATGATCCATTGCAAACCAAGACATAAAACCTGATTGTACAGCCTCTTGTCCTAAAAAAGTAGCAATTGTACCTGGAATTAATAATATAGACTGCGCAAATATAATCGGAATAACACCTGCAGTATTAATTTTTAATGGTAAATATGTAGATTGACCACCATAAACTTTTCTACCAATTACTCTCCTTGCATATTGAATAGGAACTTTTCTAATCCCTTGTTGAATAAGAACAATTAACATAACTAAAAAGAAGAACAGGATTGCCAAAGCCAATTCAAATAATATATTTGTTTGACCTGTTCTAAGATATTCTAGTTCAGCGAAAGCAACATTTGGAAATCCAGCTAAAATTCCAACCATAATAATAAGAGATATACCATTACCTATACCATGCTCTGTAATCTTTTCTCCAAGCCACAATAACAACATTGTACCTGTTGTAATAGAAACGATTGCAGTAAATCTAAACATCCACCCCATCTCTAGTACAACTGGAACACCATTTGGCGTTACTAAACTTTCCAATAGAAAAACAATACCAATAGACTGAATAAAAGATAAAACTACTGTACCATATCTTGTAATTTGAGTAATCTTTGCTCTACCACTCTCTCCTTCTCTAGCTAATCTTTGGAAATATGGAAGTGTAGTTTGTAAAATCTGAACAATAATTGAAACAGATATATAAGGCATAATTCCTAGCCCAAAAAGAGCAGCTTGGGCAAAAGCTCCACCTGTAAACATATTAAATAAACCAAAGAAAGTATCTTCAAATTTTTCCATGGCTTCAAAAAGAGCTGTAGTGTCGATACCAGGAATTGGAATTTGAGCTCCAATTCTGACAACTACTAAAATTCCTAATGTAAATAGGATTTTTCTTCTCAGTTCAGGAATGGCAAAAATATTTCTTATTTTCTCAATCATTCCACAATAACCTTTCCACCAAGTTCTTCTATTTTTCTAGCAGCTGACTTACTAAATGATGAAGCAGTAATATTATATGCTTTTTTAATATCGCCATTTGCTAAAATCTTAACAGGAGCAAAATTTGAAGAAATCAAACCGTTCTTAAATAATACCTCTGAATCAATATTTTTAACTTTAATTTTTCCAATATCAGAAAGGTTAACAGTTTCATATGATTTTTGAAAATTTGAATTATTAAATCCTCTCATTGGAACTCTTCTATAAAGAGGCATTTGACCTCCTTCAAACCAATATCTATGTTTGAATCCACTCCTTTGACCTGCACCTTTATGGCCTCTACCTGCAGTCTTTCCTAATCCAGACCCAGGACCTCTACCAACTCGCTTTGATTTTTTGAGTGAATTAACTGGTTTAATTAATTTCATTTAACTTCCTCAACCTTAATCAAATAATCTATTTTTTTAACCATCCCGTATATAGAATCATTCAAATCTAGAACAACAGACTGATTAATCTTCCTCAATCCTAGAGCATCTAATGTTGCTTTAGCTTTTCTAGAATACCCAATTCTACTTTTAACTTGTGTAATTTTTATTTTTTTATTGGCCACTTTTATACCTCAAACAAATTATTTGGAGTCTTACCTCTCTTTTTAGCAACTTTTCTTATATCCTGTAAATTTAAAAGCGCATTCATAACAGCTTTAGCAACATTCATAGCATTATTTGAACCCAATACTTTGGTGTAAATATTACTTATACCTACTTGCTCCATAATTAGTCTTACAGCAGATCCAGCTATAATTCCAGTTCCAGGAGGAGCAGGCTTTAGTAAAACTCTGCTTGCACCATGTTTTCCAATAATCTCATGGGGAATTGTATAGTTGTAAACAGGTACTTTAATTAGATTTTGTTTAGCGGTATCTTTTGCTTTAGTAATTGATACTAATACTTCGTTTGCTTTTCCAGCACCAATACCAACATGAGTTCTTCCATCTCCTATAACTACAAGAGTAGAAAAACTAAATCTCTTTCCTCTAGAATTAACTTTAGCAACCCTATTAATTCTTATAACTGATTCTTCCCTTAGGTCCAATTCTGAATGATTAATTGTACTCATTTATTCTCCATTATTAAAATTTTAATCCGCCTTTTCTAGAAGCGTCTGCCAATGACTTTATTCTTCCATGATACTTAAAACCATTTCTATCAAAATAAACACTTATTACTTTTTTAGATTTAGCCCTCTCAGCAAGAGATTCCCCTACAAGAGAAGCAAGTTCAGTTTTATTGATTTTCTTACCATTATAAACTTTCTCCTTAGATGAAGCAGCAACAATTGTATTTTGACTAAAATCATCAATAATCTGGGCTTCTATATGTTTCGCGCTTTTATAAACACACAATCTATATTCTCCCTCGATAGGAAAAGATTTTTTTGATCTCTTTTTTCTGCGTAAATATTGCTCTTTTTTTACTTTTAAAATACCCATGTTTTACTCAGTGCCTCCAACAGTTTTACCCTGTTTAGAACGAACATATTCATCTTTATATCTAATTCCTTTTCCTTTATAAGGTTCAGGCTTTCTTAATGCTCTTATTTTTGCAGATACTTGACCAACTAATTGCTTATCAATTCCTTTAATCTCAAGCTTGTTTTTTTGTGCATCTGCTTCAATACCATCAGGAAGTTCTAATATAATATCATGTGAAAAACCTAACTGAAATATAAGTCGAGTACCTTGACTCTTTACATTATAACCAACACCTACAATCTCTAAATGCTTTGAAAAACCACTATTAACACCCTCAATTGCATTAGAAATTAATTGTCTCACTGTACCATGCATAGCTCTTGAATGCGTATCATCATTTTTTACAGATACTCCAATTGAATCTTTATCAATTTTCAGATCTAGTTCTTCAAAAAGATTCACTGATAATTTTCCTTTAGGACCATTAATGAGCAAACTAGAACTATTCTTCTCTATTTTTACACCTTCTGGCACTGTAATTGGATTATTCCCTATTCTTGACATTCTACCAAACGTTGCAAAGCAACTCTCCTCCAACTTTTAATTCTCTTGCCACCTTATTACTTACCACTCCTCTTGAAGATGAAATAACACTAATTCCTAGTCCATTCAAGACTCTAGGAATATCACCAACAGATACATATACTCTTTTTCCAGGCTTACTAATCTTCTCAATAGTAGTAATAGCTGGTACATCATTATCATATCTTAAAAAGATTCTAATATCTTCTTTTTTTGATTCTTTATTTACAAATACAAAATTATCAATATATCCTTCTTCTTTTAGAACAAGAGAAATTCTTTTCTTTAATTCAGAGGATGGAATATCTATCCATCTCTTCTTAGAAGAATAACCATTTCTTATTCTTGTACAATAATCTGCTATTGGATCTGTCATTGACATAAATATGCTCCTTACCAGCTTGCCTTTGTTACACCAGGAAGCTCTCCTTTAAGTGCTAATTCTCTAAAAGTTATTCTTGATAAACCAAATTTTCTCATGTATCCCTTCGGACGGCCGGATACTAAACATCTGTTGGTTAGCCTAACATGACTAGAACTTCTTGGAAGTTTTTGTAATTTTTTGATTGCATTTAATTTGTCTTCTTCAGAAGTCTTTGGATTTTTAATTAAATCCCTTAATTCTTTTCTTAAAAGATAATGTCTCTTAACTTTTTTTGCTAAATGCTTTTCTCTTGAAATTTTAGACTTTTTCGCCATCTTTTTCCTCGTTTAATTTATCTTCTTCTACCGGAGCTTCTTCTACTGGAGGAGCTTTTCTTACCGGAACTTCTTCTTCTATCTCAGTGCCTTTTTCTTTAATAGGAAGTCCCATTGCTCTTAACATTTCATATGAAATCTCATCATTGTCTGATGAGGTTGTAATAATCACATCCATACCTCTAATAGTATCAACTTTATCATAATCAATTTCAGGAAATACAACCTGTTCCTTAATTCCAAAACTATAGTTTCCTTGACCGTCAAATGATTTGTTAGATAAACCTCTAAAATCTCTCGTTCTTGGAAGGGCTACAGCACATAATCTTTCTAAAAATTCATACATATAATTCTTTCTTAATGTCACTTTACAGCCAACAGGAAATCCTTTCCTGATCTTAAAATTTGAAACATCTTTTTTTGCTTTAGTCACAATAGGTTTCTGTCCTGTAATTAACATTAATTCATCCAAAGCTGCTTTTAGCGCTTTAGAATCATTCTTGGCATTTCCTAAACCAATATTCAAAGTTATCTTTTCAATTTTTGGAGCTTCCATAACACTTTCTAAATTGAATGTCTTAATAAGATGCGGTCTTACCTCATTAAGATATTTTTGTTTATATGTAGGAGTATATGTTGCTTCTGCCATAATTAACCAAGCTCCTTACCACTTCTCTTCGAAACTCTTACTTTTGATTTATCTTTCAATAGCTTAAAACCAATTCTTGAGATTTCATTATTATCTAAAATCATAACATTTGATATATGTATAGATCTTTCTCTCTCAGTAAATCCGCCTTTAGGATTTTCTTGAGAGGGTTTTAATGTCCTTTTAGTTAACCCAATTCCTTCAACAATAATTCTTTTATTTACTGGAAATACTTTTAATACTTTTCCTGACAAACCTTTGAAATTCCCAGAAATTACTTTTACTACCATATCTTTTTTAATTTTCATTATAAAACCTCTGGAGCCATTGATATAATTTTCATATATCCATTATCTCTTAATTCTCTAGCAACTGGTCCAAATATTCTTGTACCTCTTGGCTCATTTTGCTCATTTAATAAAACAGCAGCATTATCATCAAATCTTATATATGAACCATCTTTTCTTCGTAATTCTTTCGCAACTCTAACGACAACAGCACGAGAAACATCTCCTTTTTTTACCATTCCTCCTGGAATAGATGTCTTCACAGACACAACAACAACATCGCCTATGCTAGCATATCTCCTCTTAGAACCACCCAGCACTTTAAAACACTGCACAACTTTTGCACCAGAATTGTCAGCCACTTTTAACTTTGTTTCCTGTTGAATCATATTATTTCTCGTTTTTCTCCGTCAATCTTGAAACACGCCATCTTTTAGTTTTGCTCAACGGTTTAGAAGAAACAATCTCAACTAAATCTCCATTCTTATGAGAATTATCTTCATCGTGAACATAATATTTTTTTGATTGTCTTATATATTTCTTATAAAGTCTATGTTTGACTAATCTTTCCACGCTAACAACTATAGTCTTATCCATAGAATCAGATACAACCTTACCAACTAATTTTTGACGATTTCTATCCATTAGTATTATCCTTATTCAACATTTTCTCTCTTAATACTGTCTTAATTTTTGCATTCTCTTTACGTAAATCTGACAACAATCGATGATCCTCTAACTGTTGAATAGATTTTTGAAAACGATATTTTTGTAAACTTTCTTTGTTATCGTTTAAGCGTGAAAGTAAATCGTTATCAGATAATTGTCTTAAATCATTTACTTTCATCTAAACCTCTTCTTGCAACTAATTTTGTTTTAATAGGTAGTTTGCTCCCTGCATTTTTAAATGCTTTATGTGCAACATCTCTTGGTATTCCTTCTACTTCAAATAGTATTCTCCCTGGTTTTACATTGCTTACCCAATATTCAGGAGCACCTTTTCCTTTACCCATTCTTGTTTCCAATGGTTTCTTGGTAATTGGCTTGTCAGGAAATATTCTAATCCACATCTTTCCAACTTTTCTAACAAACCTAGAAATTGCAACTCTTGAAGCTTCAATCTGTCTAGCAGTAATCCAACCAGGTTCCATTGCTTTCAATCCATAGCTACCAAAATTGACTTCAGTACCACCTTTAGCCATACCTCTTCTGTTTCCTCTATGAACTCTTCTAAATTTTACTCTTGTAGGTTCTAACATTATTTACTCTTCGCTTTATTAAACCCATTACAAATCCAAACTTTAATACCGATAATTCCGTATGTAGTCTGTGCTTCAACAAGAGCATAATCGATATTTGCTCTAAGTGTATGAAGCGGTACTCTTCCATCCATAAATCTTTCAGATCTTGCAATCTCAACTCCACCTAATCTACCTGCAACATTTATTCTTATACCTTCAGCGCCCATTCTCATCGTAGACTGCATTGTTTTATTAATGACTCTTCTATATGCCATTTTCTTAATTAATTGACTTGCAATATTCTGACCTACAAGTTCCGCATTTAACTCAGGTCTTTTAACTTCATTAATATTTAACTGGATATCGTTTGTATTACAAAGTTTTGCTACTTCTTTTTTCAATCTTCCAACTTCTTCTCCTCCTTTACCAATAACAATACCCGGTCTAGCGGTATGAAGTGTAATGGTGATCGATTGCGAAGTTCTTTCAATATTGATAGATGAAACTGATGCATCTTGAAGTCTTTTCTTAAGATATTTTCTTAATTGGATATCTTGAGCTAAGTCAACAGCATACTGGTTCTTCTTAGAAAACCAGTTAGATTCCCAATCTTTATTTACATCTAACCTATATCCTTTTGGATGTGTTTTTTGTCCCATTTAATTATCCTATAATTATCTTTAAATGACTAGTTCTTTTCTTAATTCTGCTTGCACGACCTTGTGCACGCGCTCTAAATCTTTTTAAAGGCTGACCTTCATCAACAGTAATTGTTTTTATCATAACACTATTCATATCCTTATCAAATTTCTCATTGCTCACAGCATTAGCAACAGCAGATGACAACGTTTTTCCAATAATTTCTGCTCCTTTTTCATCCATATGTCTCAATGAAGAAAGTGCTTTATTGACATTCAAACCTCTCACACAATCAGCAACTTTTCTAAGTTTCTTTGGTGACTGTCTTATATTGTTAGATTTTGAAATAATTTCCATAGTTTTTTATTTCCTATCTCCTGAATGCATTCTAAATATTCTTGTTGGAGAAAATTCACCAAGTTTATGTCCAACCATATTTTCAGTTATAAAAACAGGAATAAACTTATTGCCGTTATGAACAGCAAAAGTATGTCCAACAAAATCTGGGGTTATTACTGAATTTCTAGCCCAAGTTTTAATAACACTTTTCTTTTTTGATTTCTCCATTTTCTCTATTTTCTTTAAAAGTTTAAAATCAATATGTGGTCCTTTTTTGATCGATCTAGACATTAACTATTTCTCCTCTTTACGATTAAAGAATCTGATTTCTTATTTTTCTTTCTAGTTTTATATCCTTTTGTAGGTTTACCCCAAGGAGTGGTTGGGTGTCTTCCTCCAGAACTCTTACCTTCACCTCCACCCATAGGATGGTCGACAGGATTCATTGCTACCCCTCTAACCTTAGGACGCTTACCTAACCATCTAGATCTACCAGCCTTACCTGATTGAATTAATTCATGGTGTTTATTGCCTACTATGCCAATCGTAGCTAAACAATCTTCAGGAACCATCCTTACCTCACTAGATGGCATTTTTAAAGTTGTAAAACCTTCATCATTTGCCATAATCTGAACATAGGAACCTGCACTTCTAGCCAATTGTGCCCCTTTACCAGGAACCAACTCTACATTGTGTACAAATTGTCCAGATGGTATATTTTTTAACATCATAGCATTACCTGTCTTCAGAGAAGTTTTTTCACCAGAAATAACTATGTCACCCACTTTTAATCCGTCTGGTTGAACAATATATCTTTTTTCACCATCTGAATAATAAAGCAATGCAATAAAAGCACTACGATTTGGATCATATTCAATTGTTGCTACTTTAGCTTCAATATCAAATTTATTTCTCTTGAAATCTATAATCCGATAACTACGTTTATGTCCTCCACCTCTTCTTCTAGATGTAATTCTACCCTTATTATTTCTTCCGCCTGTTTTATTGAGTTTTCTTACCAGAGATTTCTCAGGCTTACTGGTAGTAATCTCAGCAAAATCAGGTCTAGAAGCGAATCTAGAAGCAGGTGTAATCGGTTTTAGTTGTTTTGTTGCCATAATTATAATTTCTTATATACTAAATAGATCTATGTTATAACCTTCTATTAATGTTACTAAAGCTCTTTTCTTTAATTTTGTATATCCATTTGTTCTAATTGTTCTTCCACCGCTTTTTACTGTCATTTGTTTGGCTTTACCTTTTCTATTGGTAATAGCTACTTTTAAAACTTTAACTTTAAATTTTTTCTCAACAGCTTTTTTTATCTCAATCTTATTTGCACTCAAAGGTACTTCAAATGCATATTTATTATCTTCATCTTGTAAAAGAGTCATTTTTTCAGTCACAATTGGACGTATCAATATCTGAGAAATATCATTCATTTTATTTGTCTCCTCCAAATCTAGATGAAATAACTTCAAGTCCGCCTGAATCAATCAAAATAATGTCCGAATCAAATAAATCCACAATCGAACAAGAAGATGCTTTAACTATATTTACGCCTTCAATATTACGTGATGCTAAAAGTAAGTTATTATCCACTTCAGATGTAACAATTGTTAATTTTCTATCAGACAAATCATTGTCATGTAAAAATTGAACTAATTCCTTAGTTTTATTTGTTTTGAGATTAATCGAATCAGTTATCTTTAAAGATTTATTCTTTGTTTTATCAGAAAGAATACATTTAAAAGCTAATTTCTTTGTCTTAGCATTAACCTTCTTAAAATAATACTTTGGGCTAGGTCCAAAAATAACACCACCACCTCTCATTAAAGGAGATCTTATTGTTCCAGCTCTAGCATTTCCAGTACCCTTTTGTTTAAATGGTTTCTTACCTCCACCAGATACTAAGGATCGATTCTTAGTAGAACTTGTACCTTGCCTTGCATTATTTAACTCAGCCACAACGCATTGGTATACTACCTGATTATTCATCGGAACTTTAAATACTGAATCACTCACAGTATAATCTTTTTTATTATTGATTGATTTTATCTTCATTTTTTCAAAATAAATACTATAGCATTATTTGCACCTGCAATAGATCCTTTAACATATAGTAAGTTTTTTTCCTTATCGATATTAACAATTTCAAGATTTTTTGCAGTATTATAAGAATTTCCTCCTAATCTACCGGCCATCTTTAGCCCTTTAAACACTCTAGAAGGCCAAGATGCTTGTCCGATTGACCCTCCAGCTCTTTCAGTATGTTTTGTACCATGGGTAGCAGGTTGTCTTCTAAAACCATGTCTTTTAATAACTCCAGCGAAACCTTTACCTTTTGATTTCGACCTTACACTAACCATTTCTCCAATATTGAAAATTGAAGAATCAAATTTTTGACCTAATTCATAATCAAACCCATCTACAGATTGAAACTCTGCCAATACTTTAGCAGAATCTATTTTTGCTTTTTTCAAATGTCCTTTAAGAGGCTTATTTGTATTTCGTTTTGATTTCTCTCCAAAAGCAAGCTGTACAGAATTATAACCATCAGAATCTATAGTTTTTACCTGTGAGACTGTACATGGACCAGCTTGAATCAAAGTAACTGGAACAACATGCCCATTCTCATTGAATATTTGGGACATTTTTAATTTTTTACCAATTAAACCGTACATATTAACCTCTAATCTCTATATCTACACCAGCTGGCAAATCTAATTTCATTAAAGATTCAACAGTCTTTGGTGTTGAATTCACAATATCCACTATTCTTTTATGGATTTTTGTCTGAAATTGTTCACGAGATTTTTTATTAACAAAAGGTGATCTTAAAACCGTATAAATAGTTCTCTTTGTTGGTAATGGAATTGGACCAGAGATAATTGCTCCAGTAGATTTAGCTGTTCTTATAATTTTCTCTGCAGATTTATCCAGAAGTTTATGGTCATAAGCCCTTAGTGAAATTCTTATTAGGTCTTTACTCATTATTCTTCAACTCCATTTTTAACTCTTGTTTTCATTAACTTTTCCTCCACTTGAGCGGGAACTTTATCATAGTGAGAAAAATCCATATAAAAATTTGCTCTTCCTTGAGATAGAGATCTTAGATCGGTTGCATACCCAAACATTTCACTAAGCGGCACAACCGCTTTAATCTGTTGATTTGAACCTTGTTGACCAATTGTATCTACTTTACCTCTTCTTGAATTAATATCTCCTATAACATCACCCATATAATCATCTGGAGTTGTTGCTTCAACTTTCATAATTGGTTCCATTAAGACAGGGTTAGCCTGTTTACATGCAGCAATAATTGCTCTAGAACCAGCTACTTTAAATGCAATTTCTGATGAATCAACATCATGGTATGATCCAAATACAAGTTCAACTTCTACATCTGGAATAGGATATCCATATAAGACACCATTTTGCAATGATTCTTGAATACCTTGATCAACAGCAGGTATATATTCTCTAGGAATAACACCTCCAACAATTTTGTTTACGAAAGTATACCCGCTTCCTTGTTCTGCAGGTTTTACATTTATTACAACATGACCATACTGTCCACGACCGCCAGACTGGCGGATAAATTTTTCATCAATTTTTTCAACAGGTTTTTGTATTGCTTCTCTGAACGAAACTTGAGGTTTTCCAATATTGGCATTAACATTAAATTCTCTTTTAAGCCTATCAATAATAATCTCTAAATGGACTTCACCCATTCCTGAAATCAAGGTTTGCGCCGTTTCCTTATCAACTGCTACTTTAAAAGTTGGGTCTTCTTCACTTAACTTATTCATTCCTTTAGCTAATTGATCTTGATCTCCTTTAGAGACAGGTTCAATCGAAACCGAAACAACAGGTTCTGGAAATTCCATTGATTCTAAAACAACATCACCCTTTTCTGATAATGTATGTCCAGTATTAGTATTTTTTAAACCAATCACTGCAACTATTTCTCCAGCTTTAACCTCTTGGAGCTCTTCTCTTTTATTAGCATGCATCTGTAAAATTCTTGAAATACGTTCTTTTTTACCTGTATTAGAATTAATACAAAAAGAACCTTTCTTTAAAGACCCAGAGTAAACTCTCAAATAAGTTAGTCTTCCAACAAAAGGATCAGTAGCAATTTTGAATGCAAGGGCTGTAAAGGGTGAATCATCAGAATTTTTGATATTTATTTTTTCTTCAGGATTATCAACTAAAGAAGCTTCAGTGCTATCAATATCAACAGGAGAAGGTAAAAAAGCAATGACAGCATCTAAAACTCTCTGAACACCTTTGTTTTTAAAAGCCGATCCACATAGAGTTGGAACAAAAGCATTTTCTAAACAACCTTGTTTTAATGCACTTACAATTTCTTCAGATGAAATTTTTTCTTCATTAACATATTTTTCCATTAATGTATCATCATATGTAGAAACTTCTTCTACAAGGAAATTTCTCCATTTGTCTGCTTCAGAGACTAAATCTGCTGGAATATCAATATATTCAAAGTCAGCTCCTTGAGTACTTTCGTTATAATCAATAGCTTTCATTCTTACTAAATCAATAACTCCATGAAAATCTTCACCTGAACCAATGGGCAATAAAAGAGGTAAAGGTTTAGCATTTAATCTATCTTTCATACTTTGTATTGCAGCATGAAAATCGGCACCAACTCTATCCATTTTATTGATAAAAGCAATTCTTGGTACATTATATTTTGTTGCTTGTCTCCAAACTGTCTCACTTTGAGGTTCAACTCCAGCAACTGCACAAAAAACAGCAACTGCACCATCAAGAACGCGTAATGATCTTTCTACTTCCATAGTAAAATCTACGTGCCCTGGGGTATCAATTAGGTTAATACGATTCTCATCCCAATAGAAAGTTGTTGCAGCTGAAGTAATTGTAATGCCTCTTTCTTGCTCTTGAGCCATCCAATCCATAGTTGCTGCACCATCGTGAACTTCACCGATTCTATGGGTTTTACCAGAATAATATAACATTCTTTCTGTTAATGTTGTTTTTCCAGCATCCACATGGGCCATAATCCCAATATTTCTTACAATTTTTAAACCAGAAGACATTCTTACCTTCCCCTACCAAAATGAGCAAACGCTTTGTTTGCCTCAGCCATACGATGAGTATCTTCTTTCTTTTTTATTGCATTCCCTTCATTGTTTGATGCTGCAATAAGTTCACTAGCTAAACGATTTGACATAGGGCTACCAGATTTATTTTTTGCACTATCAATAATCCAATGTGATGACAGATAAAACTGTCTATTAGATGGGACTTCGATTGGAACTTGATAAGTTGCTCCACCAATTCTCCTTGATTTTACTTCTACATGTGGCGCAGCATTATTTAAAGCTTTTTTAAAAATATCTATAGGATCTTTTTTTGTTTTATCTTTAATGATATCTAGTGAGTTATAGAATATCTTTTCAGCAATTCCTTTTTTACCCTGGGTTAATAGATAATTAATAAACTTAGATACTTCTAAATCATTAAATTTAGGATCAGGGCTGATAGATCTTTTTTCTGGTCTTCTTCTTCTCATCTTTATTTTTTAGGTTTCTTTGCACCATAACGTGATCTACTAGTTCTTCTATCATCTACACCAGCAGTATCTAAAGAACCGCGTACTATATGGTAACGGACTCCAGGAAGATCTTTTACTCTACCACCCTCAATTAATACTATTGAGTGTTCTTGCAGATTATGACCTTCTCCTGGTATATATGCGGTCGCTTCAATACCATTAGTTAGTCTCACTCTTGCAACTTTCCTTAAAGCAGAATTAGGTTTTTTGGGCGTAGTTGTATAAACACGAGTACATACACCTCTTTTCTGAGGGTTATTCTCGAGAGCCCTGCTAGCTGTTTTTTTAACAGTTCTTTTTCTACTCTTTCTTATTAACTGGTTTACTGTTGGCATAATTATTTTTTTCCTTCAATAAATACAAAAACGTCGAAATATATCGTTATAACGAGCAAGAATCAAACTTTTTCTTGAACGCGTAGGAGAAAAGCATTCTACTTACAAAAATTAATTAAATATATTATAGAAGAATATTCTAGTTATCGTCTTCAATTTTGATATTTTGTAAGTCAGGAAAACCGGTCCCTGCTGGGATTAATCGCCCTAATGCAACATTTTCTTTAAGACCAAGTAAGAAATCTGTCTTAGACGCAGTCGCTGCATCAGTTAAAACACGAGTTGTTTCTTGAAAGGAAGCTGCAGATATAAAACTTGTCGTGTTTAGTGAAGATTGTGTTATTCCCATAAGAATTGGTCCAAATGTTGCTGGCTTAGCTTTATGAAATTTGACCAAATCTTTACCTTTTTCTTTGAGTTCTTTATTTAAATCTTTTGCCTCATTTACAGATATAACTAGACCAATGTCTAAATTTGAACCTCCAGATTCATCAATGACTACCATACCTTTAAGTCTATCATTTTCATCAAACAATACAGATTTATCTAATCTTTCTCTAGGAAGGAATTTTGTGTCTCCTTTATCACTGATTACAACTTTTTTCATCATCTGATTGACAATAATCTCTATATGTTTATCGTTGATACCAACACCTTGCAACCTATATACTTCTTGAATCTCATTAACTAAATATTCTCTCACTGCATTCGGACCCAAAATACTTAAAATATCAGCTGGAGAAATTGCTCCTTCACATAAAGGTGTACCCGCATTAATAAAATCGCCTTCGTGTACAACAACATGTTTTCCGTATGGAATCTTATATACAATCTCTTTTCCGGTTGATGGTATAACAGAAATTTTTCTTATCCCTCTTTTCATTTCTCCAAACTGAACAGTACCATTAACTTCTGTTACAACAGCTGGATTTGCAGGTTTTCTAGCTTCGAATAATTCGGCTACTCTAGGTAAACCACCAGTAATATCTCTTGTTTTACCAATATCCTTCTGGATTTTAACTAAAGTCTGTCCTTTGGAAACTTTCTGACCATCATTGACAACCAAAGTTGCTTTGACAGGTAGGATAGTTCCCCCTGATAATAGGTCTCCTTGTTTCTTAGATTTACTATAAATCTCAATTTGAGGACTCAGTCTTCTATTTTTAGATTCAGTAACAACTTTCTGTTTCTTTCCACCTTCAACAGCTTCTTCATGATATGTGTCCCCTTCTATAAAATCTTTCATGCTAATATAACCAGATTGTCTAGCAAGAATAAGATCTGTATATGGATCCCAAGAAAATAAAATATCATTTTTCTTAATTTTTGATTTATCTGAAATATTAACATTTGCACCATAAGGAATATTATATTCGTCTAAAATATTTCCTTTTGAATCAACAATAGCAACTTTTCCATTCCTTGATAGACATCTGGTAACTTTTTCACCATCTTCATCAACTGTAGAAGCTGATTCATACTTACCATCAAATTGGACTATACCACTATATTTTGATTTCATATCAGATTCCTCAACAATTCTTGTTGCTGTACCTCCAATATGGAATGTTCTCAGTGTTAATTGGGTTCCTGGCTCCCCAATACTCTGAGCTGCAATAATACCTACAGCTGTACCTTTGTTAACTAATTCTCTTCTTGTTAAATCCCAACCATAACATTTTGCACAAACCCCTCTTCTAGTTTCACAAGTAAGAACAGATCTGATTTTAATGGTTGAAATATTATTATCAGAAATAATTGAAGCTTTTTCTTCATCAAATATTTCACCAGATTTAACAATTTTTTTCCCATCAATGACAATATTTTCAGAAGAAGTTCTTCCCAATATTCTCTCAGATAAAGGCTCAATTATTTCCTCACCTTCTTTCAGGTCTGAAATCGTAATACCATTAATTGTCTTACAATTATCCGTAGATACTACTACGTCTTGTGCAACATCAACTAATCTTCTAGTTAAATACCCTGCATCAGCTGTTTTTAGAGCGGTATCTGCTAATCCTTTCCTTGCACCATGAGTAGAAATAAAATATTCCATAACAGATAAACCTTCTTTGAAATTAGACATGATTGGGCTTTCTATAATTTCTCCACCACCAATCATTGATTTTCTTGGCTTAGCCATTAAACCTCTCATCCCAGCTAACTGTTTAATTTGGTCTCCACTACCTCTTGCACCTGAATCTGCCATCATATATACTGAATTAAAACCTTCATCTTCTGACTTTAGGCCTTTCATCATTTCAGATGCTACATCACTTGTAGCTTTTGTCCAAATATCAATAACTTTATTATATCTTTCACCTTCTGTTAGAATGTGTCTATTAAATCTATTTTGAATCTTTTCTACTTCCTGTTCAGCTTTATTGATAATATCATCTTTAAGTTCTGGAATACTAATATCAGTAATTGATATTGAAGTTCCACTTTTTGTAGCAGTTGAAAAACCTAAATGTTTAAGATCATCTAACAGTTTTACAGTCTTATCATTGCCAGCTTTTACAAAAGAATCTCCAATAATATAGCTCAATTTCTTCTTAGAGATCATCTCATCATAATAACCTAATTCACTAGGGATAATACCATTAAATATTGCACGTCCAACTGTAGTATTTTTATACCACTTACCATCATATCTTAAATTAACAATAGCATGTAAATCTACTTTTTTGTTCTCATATGCAATTTTTACTTCTTCAATCGATCCAAAAATTTTGCCTTCACCCTTTTGTTTTGTTCTTTCTTTTGTTAAATAATAACAACCTAAAATCATATCTTGCGATGGGAGAGTAATCGGCCTTCCACTTGCAGGATGTAAAATATTCTGACTAGCCATCATTAAAATTCTAGCTTCTAATTGGGCATTGATTGATAAAGGAACATGTACAGCCATTTGGTCACCATCAAAATCAGCATTAAAAGCAGAACAAACTAATGGATGAACTCTAATTGCTTTACCATCTATTAAAACAGGTTGAAACGCAATAATCCCAAGTCTGTGCAGAGTCGGAGCTCTATTAAGAAGAACTGGATGATCTTTCACCACATGTTCTAAAATTTCATAAACAATTTTTTCTTTATTTTCGATCATTAATTTTGCACTTCTTGGTGTTGCCGAAAAATCTCGCCTGGTAAGTTCACGAATTAAGTGAGGCTTGAAAAGCTCTAGAGCCATATTTTTTGGAATACCACATTCAGTCATGCTTAATTCAGGACCAACAACAATCACAGATCTACCAGAATAATCAACACGTTTACCAAGAAGATTCTGTCTAAATCTCCCTTGTTTACCTCTTAACATATCAGAAATTGACTTAAGCGGGCGTTTTGAACCACTTCTTATTGCCGTTTTTCTTTTAGTATTATCAAAAAGCGCATCAACAGACTCTTGAAGCATTCTCTTCTCATTCCTCAAAATTACCTCAGGTGCTTGAATATCCATTAACTGCTTTAAGCGATTATTTCGTATGATAATTCTTCTATATAAATCATTAAGATCGCTTGCAGCAAATCTCCCTCCCTCAAGAGGAACTAGAGGTCTTAACTCAGGGGGCATAACAGGTAAAATTGATACTATCATCCATTCTGGTTTATTACTACGATCCTCAGCAAAATCTTTGATAACTTTTAAACGTTTTAACGCATCTTCCTTTTTTTGTTGAGATTTTGTCGTATTACTTATTAACTCTAATTCACTTTTTAATACTAATAAATCCAATTCTGATAAAGCATCTTTTATTCCTTGCCCACCCATTGATGCATAAAAATATGATTCTTCTTCTTTTTCTGCTTGTGAAACAGCTTCATAACCAAACTCAGATTCCATTTCTAAATATTCTTCTTCATCAATTAAATCAAATCGTTTGTAAGGACTTTTTCCAGGATTAATAATAAGATAATTTTCATAATATACTACACTCTCTAGCTGTTTAGCGCTTTTACCTAATATATAACTTAGCTTACTTGGAATAGACTTTAAGAACCAGATATGTACTACGGGAACAGCTAGTGTTATATGGCCCATTCTATTTCTACGAACTTTTTTAGTAGTTACCTCTACACCACATCTATCACAAATAATACCTCTATATCGTATTCCTTTATATTTCCCACAGTGACATTCAAAGTCTTTTACTGGACCAAATATCTTTTCACAGAATAAACCATCTTTCTCTGGTTTATATGAACGATAATTAATTGTCTCAGGTTTTAAAACTTCACCGTAAGAACCTTCAAGAACTTTTTCTGGTGAGGCGAGTTTTAATGAAATACTATTTTTTGTTCTTTGCATTTATTTTTTTCCTTTAATCTAAATCTATATCTAAACCAAGCCCTTGTATTTCTTTCATAAATACATTAAAAGCTTCTGGTCTTGTTGGTTCAGGTAAATCTTCTCCTTTCACAAGAGCACTATAAACTTTTGATCTACCTTCAATATCATCAGATTTAATCGTTAAAATTTCTCTCAATACATGAGCAGCACCATATGCCTGGAGAGCCCATACTTCCATTTCTCCAAATCTTTGACCTCCAAATTGAGCTTTCCCACCTAAAGGTTGTTGGGTAACTAGTGAATATGGTCCAGTAGATCTTGCATGCATTTTGTCATCAACCATATGAAATAGTTTCATCATATACATATGCCCAACCAAAACTGGATTATCAATCTTATCTCCAGTTAATCCATCATACAACGTAACTTTTCCTGAAGACGGTAAACCTGCTCTTTTCATTCTTTCTGCAACTTCATCTGGAGTAGCACCATTGAATACGGGAGTTTCATATTTCTCGCCTAAAATCTGACCTGCCCATCCAAGCATTGTTTCATAGAGCTGACCTAAATTCATTCTTGATGGAACACCCATTGGATTTAAACAAATATCTATTGGAGTTCCATCTTCTAGGAAAGGCATATTTTCTTCAGGAACAATTGTTGCAACAACCCCTTTATTACCGTGTCTACCTGCCATTTTATCGCCTATAGAAATCTTGCGTTTGTTTGCTACATATACCTTTGCAAGCTTAAGAATGCCAGGCTGTAATTGATCACCTTCTTTTAGTTTAAAGATATCTGATTCAAGCTTTTCATCAAGATCAATTAAATTCTTATTAAATAATCTGAAGGCAGTCACAATTTTTTCCCAAGATTTATCTCCAGAAATCCATGGACTCTTAAGTGAGAAAAGTCCAAAATTCAATCCATCCAATTTTTTGGATGTAAACTTGGCACCTTTTTTCACTAATACTTTATCATTTCGCTTAGCTTTTACACCTAAACAAATTTTATTATTCAGTAATGCTTTAACAACATTGTCTCTACTAGACATTAGAGTTCTTTCATCTTCTCTTTTTTGTTTCTGCAATCCTTTGATCATTTCGTTGACTTTTGCTTTAGATTTCTTAGAAGTTTTCTTATACAAATCTGTATTAATTACAACTCCCTTTACACCTGGTTCTGCTTTTTTAGATGCATCCTTTACATCACCTGCTTTTTCTCCAAAAATCGCTCTCAATAGCTTTTCTTCAGGTGAAGGATCAGTCTCACCTTTAGGCGTAACTTTACCAATCAAAATATCATCTTCATTGACAATTGCCCCAACTCTTATCAAACCATCTTCATCTAATTGGCCAGTAGCCTCTTCGCTTACATTTGGAATTTCAGGCGTTAATTCTTCTTCCCCTCTTTTGGTATCACGTACTTCTAATTCAATTTCATTAACGTGAACTGATGTAAATATATCTTCTTTGACAAGTCTTTCATTAATAACGATAGCATCCTCAAAATTATATCCATTCCAAGGCATAAGAGCTACTAAGATATTCTTACCTAAAGATAATTCTCCATTATTTGTTGCAGCTCCATCTGCTATCACATCACCAACCTTAATTTTTTGACCTTCTTTGACAATTGCTTTTTGATTATAACAAGTATTCTGATTAGATCTTGAATATTTAAGAAGTTCAACGGTACAAAGATTCTCGTCTTTTCTAAGAACAGTTCCTTTAGGGAAATTATTATCTTTAATAACAATCTTTTTCGAATCTACATAAACAACGGTCCCACTCACTGGAGATAAAACAACAGCTTTAGAATCGATAGCAACTTTCTTTTCCATTCCAGTAGCCACAATAGGTGATTCTGTCTTTAATAAAGGAACAGATTGACGTTGCATATTAGACCCCATAAGAGCTCTATTGGCATCATCATGCTCTACAAAAGGTATAAGAGCAGCTGCAACACTAAGGATCTGATTTGGAACAATATCAGTATATTGCACATTTTGTGAATCTACAACCGGGAAATCTCCTTTTGATCTAACTCTTAGTCTTGGATCAGTTATTTTGCTATTCTTATTAGTATTTAGACCAGATTGTGCAATATTAGCTCTATCTTCATCATCAGCTGATAAATATTTTATTTTACTTGTGACAACTTTATCGTCAACTATTCTGTAGGGCGCTTCGATAAATCCATGGCTATTAATTTTTGCCATCAATGCTAAAGAGGATATTAATCCAATATTAGGACCTTCAGGTGTTTCGATAGGACACAATCTCCCATAATGGGTATAGTGAACATCTCTAACTTCAAAACCAGCTCTTTCTCTAGAAAGACCGCCTGGTCCAAGTGAAGATATTCTTCTCTTGTGTGTAATCTCTGCTAAAGGATTAGTTTGATCTCCAAACTGGGATAATTGACTCGTACCAAAAAATGTATTAATAACAGTGGTAACCAATCTAGAATTAATTAAATCCTGTGGCGTAATTGTCTCTGACTCTCTAAGATTCATTCTTTCATATACTGTTCTTACCATTCTAGCCAACGCAGAATTAAATTGAACTTTAAGTTGTTCTCCAACAGTTCTCACTCTCCTATTTCCTAAATGATCTATATCATCTGGTCTTTTCAATCCTTTTCTCATTAGAATAAGATATTTTATAACTATAACAAAATCGTCATGAGTAAGTACAGATTCTTTTCCTTTGTTATTTAAATCAAACTGTTTATCTAATCTATATCTACCAACTTGACCTAAATCATATTTCTTAGGATGAAAAAACATTCTATCAATAAATTTCTGTGCTGCTTCTGCATTTGGTGCATCGCTCCCTCTTAGGAGCGAATATACTTTAAGGAGTGCTTCTTCAGTCGATTTAGTAGGATCCTTCTTAATAGTATTGTTTATCATCATACTATCAATATTATCTTTAACGTTAACAACTTTGATAGTCTTAGTATTATTATCTGTTAAAATTTTAATAATAGAGTCATTAATCTCTTTTCCGCTTTCAACAAATAACTCTCCTGTAGCTTTATTGATTATATCATTAATAATTACATATTTTGAATAATCATCAGGATTAATTTTTGATATATCTAAACTTAGCACTAGATCAAGAGCACTATAGATATCTTCATCTGTACTAAAACCTAGAGATCTTAATAATAATGTTGCTGGAAATTTTCTTTTCCTATCAATAATAGTAAAAAGAACATCATTAATATCCGTTGTAAAATCTATCCAAGAACCACGAATTGGTATAATTCTAGCATTAAAAAGCTTTGCTCCATTCGGATGAAAAGTTTGATCAAAAAATGCTCCTGGAGATCTTTGTAGTTGAGTAACAACAGTTCTTTCTGCACCATTAATGATAAATGTTCCTTTGTTGGTCATATAAGGAATATTACCAAAATAGACATCTTGAGTTATCTCTTCAGCTATTTTCTTTTTATCATTTTCATCCGTAATCTTGAGTTTAAGCTTAACCTTAAGAGGTACACTGTATGTTATACCACGATTGGAACATTCTCTTGGTGAATATCTCGGTTTACCAATAGAGTAACTTCTATATTCTAATATATAATTTTCGTGATTATCTTGAAGCGGAAAGATAGATTTGAATGCTTCGTGCAGTCCAAATAATTCTCTTTTACTTGGACTAATACCTTCCTGTAGAAAATCATGAAAAGATCCAATTTGCAAATCAAGCAAATCAGGCAATTCTACAGCAGTTCTTATTTTTTCAAAATTATGTCTATTATTTAACTTATTTGACTTATCCAAAAAGCTCTTCCTCCAAAAAATTGGTTAATAATTATTAACTAACAACTATTTTAACTCTACTGAAGCTCCGGCTTCTTCTAATTGAGACTTAATATCTTCAGCCTCTTCTTTTGAAGCGCCTTCTTTAACAGCTTTAGGAGCAGAATCAACCAATTCTTTAGCTTCTTTTAGTCCTAAACTAGTTATTGCTCTAACAACCTTAATTACTCCAATTTTGGATTGCCCAGCGGCTGTCAAAACTACATCCATAGTACTTTTTTCGGCAGCAGCACCTGCATCATCTCCAGCAGCTGCTCCAGGAGCAGCAGCTGCGACTGGAACTGCAGCTGTTACACCAAATTTTTCTTCAATATCTTTAACAAGCTCAGAAATTTCTATCATATTTGCTTCTTCAAGATATTTTAAAACATCTTCTCTTTTAGCACTCATTTTAATTACCTTTCTTTGAATTTAATTGTGTAAGTCTACCTAATAAGCCCGAAACAGAACCATTTAAAGTGCTGCTCAATTTTGACATTGGAGAATTAAGCATTCCGACTAATTTCGATAGAAGCTGTTCTTTAGATGGAAGATTAGCTATTTTATCAAATTGATCTGAAGTAAATATCTCGCCGTCAAATATCATGCCTTTAACTGAAGGCTTATCAAAATCTTTTAAAAATTCTTTAATTACCCTTGCAGGATCTGTTGGATCTTCATAACCAAATGCTATTGCAGTAGGCCCTTCTAAAAATTCATCAACACCAGAAATTCCTACTTCTTTCGCAGCTAATTTAATTAGAGTATTCTTTGCAACAGTAAATTCAACATCTTTTTCTACAAAATTCTTTCTTAGTTTTGTGACGCTCACAACATCTAACCCCAAATAATCAGTAAAATATATTGCCTTAGCTTTATCAAGTTTTACACTCAACTCTTTTACTGAATTAATATTTTTTACACTTGGCATAATTATTCAACCCCTAACTTAATTCCTGGTCCCAATGTAGAAGATATACTAATTGAATTCAGGAAAGTCCCTTTAAAAGAATTAGGTTTTGCACTCATCACCGCACCATGAAGAACTTTAAAATTTTCTTTTAAATCATTTTCAGAAAATGAAGTCTTACCAATAGATGATTGGAGAATGCCATTTTTTTCTACTCTAGCATCAATCTTTCCTGCCTTTAATTCTTTAACTGATTTTTCGATATCATTGGTCACAGTACCAGATTTTGGGTTAGGCATTAAACCTTTAGGTCCTAGCACTTTACCTAACTTCCCTATCTCACTCATTAAATCTGGAGTAACGACTATTTTATCTACATCTGTCCATCCACTTTTTATTTTTTCAAGATATTCTTTGTTACCGACAAAATCTGCTCCTGCATCTTTTGCTTCTTTTTCCTTATCTGCATTCACTAAAGCTAAAACAACTACTTTTTTACCTACTCCATGAGGCAACATTAGATTTAATCTAATATTTTCATCAGCATGCCTAGGATCAACTCCCAAATTATATGAAACATCAACAGATTCAGCAAAAGACGCTCTTTTGAATTCCATTAGCATGGATAGTGCTTCATCAATTGTATATGTCTTTGATGAATCTATTTTCTCATTTACCAATTTTGAAAATTTTGTTTTCTTCATCTTTCTATCTCAATCCCCATACTAACTGCAGTCCCAGCAATCATTTCAGCTGCATGATCTAGATTATGAGCATTCAAATCTTTCATCTTCATTTCTGCAATCTTTTTGCACTGGGCAATAGTAATTGTAGAAACTTTATCCCTATTTGGTTCTTCAGAACCTTTTTTTAATTTTAATTCTTTCATTATTAGTGTAGAAGCAGGTGGTGATTTAGTTTCAAATGTAAATGATCTATCTTTATAAACTGTTATCACTACAGGAGTTAATACTCCTTGTAGTTCCCTAGTTTTCTCATTAAAAGCATTACAGAAATCCATAATGTTAACTCCATGTTGACCAAGGGCAGGTCCTACAGGAGGGGCTGGATTCGCTTGTCCAGCTGGAATCTGTAATTTAATTAATCCGTTTATTTCTTTTGTCGCCATATTAATTATCAATAATTATTTGGTTAAAACTTAATTCAATTGGTGTTGGACGGCCAAAAATATTAACATTAACTTTAATTCTATTTCTATCATTAATCTCTTGTACTAAGCCATCAAAATCTTTAAAAGGACCATCGATAACCTTTACAGAATCTCCAACCTTAAATGGAATCTCAATATCATGTACAGTTGTATCATCACCATCAATAGATCCAACAATTCTTTTAATTTCGTTATCATTTAAAGATTGAGGACTATCTTTAGGTCCAACAAAACTCATAACACCATCAACGCCTTCGATAAAAAATTTTGTTTCATTATTCATTTCCATTTTTAACAAGATATATCCAGGAAAAAATACTTTTTTCTTAACACGTTTTTTTCCATTTTTGATATCTACAACATTCTCTGTTGGAATAAGTACATCATCAATATTTTTTGCTATATCAGGTTCATACTCAAGCTCGCGAAAAATAGAAGATTTTATTTTTTCTTCTTTCCCTGACATCACTCTTAAACTATACCAATTCATAATAATGCACTCACTACTTCTCCCACTAACCAATCAACAGCAAAAAGAAAAACAACAAATATAAAAGAAAAGATAATAATTAGATAAGTTGAACCCCTTAATTCAGAATAGGTTGGCCAAGAAACCTTATTCATTTCTAGATACACTTGATTTAAAAAATCTTTTACCGCTTTAAACATATTTTTCCTTATCGCAGGTGAGGCAGGAATTGAACCCGCAACCCCCGGTTTTGGAGACCGGTGCTCTACCAATTGAGCTACTCACCTATTTGCTATTTTATTTCTTTAAAAACAACATGCTTTCGAGCTACAGGATCGTATTTTTTGTATTCTACCTTATCAGGATGTCTATGTCTACTTTTAGTAACAGTATAACGATACCCTGTCCCTGCAGTGCTCTCTAGTCTTATAATTGCTCTTTTGCTATTTCCCGCCATTATTATGAGACAACTTCAGTCACAACACCTGAACCTACAGTGTGTCCACCTTCTCTAATAGCGAATCTAAGCTCTTTATCCATAGCAATTGGTGTAATAAGCTCTACATCCATTTCAACATTATCACCAGGCATAACCATTTCAGTTCCTTCTGGCAATGTAACAACTCCGGTCACATCAGTAGTTCTAAAATAAAACTGAGGCCTATAGTTGTTAAAAAATGGAGTGTGTCTACCACCCTCATCTTTCTTTAAAACATATACTTGTGCTTTAAAGTTTGTATGAGGAGTAATTGAACCTTTAGCAGCAGCTACCATTCCTCTTTTTAATTGATCTTTTTCAACACCTCTCATTAACAAACCAGCATTATCACCAGCTTGGCCTTCATCAAGAGTTTTTTGGAACATCTCTACACCTGTCACAACAGTTTCCATATCAGAACCTAAACCAATAAGTTCAACTTTATCGTTTACTTTTACAATTCCAGATTCGATTCTACCTGTTCCGACAGTTCCTCTACCGGTAATACTAAATACGTCTTCTATTGGCATTAAAAACGGTTTGTCAACAGCGCGTTCTGGTTGAGGAATAAATGAGTCACAAGCTTCCATTAATTCGGTAATACATTTAGTAGCTTCTGCATCATCTTTATTTTCGAGAGCTTTTAAAGCACTTCCTTTGATGATAGGAGTATTATCACCATCAAATTTATATTCACTTAATAGATCTCTTAATTCCATTTCAACTAACTCTAATAGTTCAGGGTCATCAACTTGATCAACCTTATTCATGAAAACCACCATACTAGGTACATTAACCTGACGAGCTAATAAAACGTGTTCACGAGTTTGAGGCATAGGACCATCTGCAGCACTAACCACAAGAATGGCTCCATCCATTTGTGCAGCACCAGTAATCATATTCTTGATATAGTCGGCGTGCCCAGGACAGTCAACGTGAGCATAGTGACGATTTTCAGTCTCATACTCAACATGCGCTGTTTGGATAGTAATCCCTCTTTCTCTTTCCTCAGGTGCATTATCAATAGTATCAAAAGAACGCAATTCAGCCATTCCCAAATTACTTTGGGTTTGCGTAATTGCTGCAGTCAACGTTGTTTTTCCGTGATCAACGTGACCAATAGTACCAATATTACAGTGAGGCTTATTTCTTTCAAATTTGCCTTTAGCCATTTTTCTCTCTCCTTATTTATAAATAAAAATTCTTTCTTTGAGCCTACGACCGGGATTGAACCGGTGACCTCTTCCTTACCAAGGAAGTGCTCTACCTACTGAGCTACGCAGGCATTAAGCTTATTGAGCGGGCGACGAGATTCGAACTCGCGACCCTCAGCTTGGAAGGCTGATGCTCTACCAGCTGAGCTACACCCGCAAAACTCGTGGGGAAAGAAGGATTCGAACCTCCGTAGACTTACGTCAACAGATTTACAGTCTGCCGCCTTTAACCACTCGGCCATTTCCCCTCAATCCTTATCCGTTATTCCTTGAGTAGGAAAAATTTTCAAATAACTCTTTACCTAAGTCGGTGAGCCGGCGAGAGGATTTGAACCCCCGACCCGCTGATTACAAATCAGCTGCTCTACCAACTGAGCTACACCGGCATACACAATCTTACGTACGCGTGCGCGTAGGCAAAAACGACGAAATATAACGAAAATAAAGAGAAAATCAAATTATTTCTTTTTGAGGAGCTTCTGAGAATCTTTTAAATCTTCAATTAACCAGCCTAATTTTTCAATTTCTCCTCTTAGCTTATCTGCTTCTTCCCATTTTTGTTGATTTCTCATTTTTTCTCTCAAGGATGCCAATTTCTGAACTTCAGAAGGAATTTCCTGATTTTTTAAGGAAGATTGGTTAATAACACAAAAGATAGAATTGAACCCAGCAATGAATTCTTGAGATTCTTTTATATCTTTTTCTGATAATGAATTATCATGAATTTTTTTATTCTTTTTATTGATAAAATCAAAGAATATACCCAAGGCTTCTGGGGTATTTAAATCATCATTCAATGCATCTAAGAATCTAGTATAATCGTCTGAAATGTTTGCATTAGAACTTTCTAACGTATTTATCCCTACATGATCTATAAAACGATTAATCTTATCTAACATTTTAGAGGAATCATCTAATTTTTTATCAGAAAAATAAATCTTGGATCTATAATGGGATGATAATAGGAATAATCTCAATGTTTCCGGTGAATATTTCTCTAATAAATCAGAGATATTAACAGTATTTCCTAAAGATTTACTCATTTTCTCTTCTTCAAGAGTCAAATGTTCTGAATGAAGCCAATAATTTGAAAAAGTAGCACCTAAGAGAGCTTCAACTTGAGCAGTTTCATTCTCATGATGAGGAAATTTTAAATCAATTCCTCCACAATGAATATCAATAGCATTTCCTAAAGATTTTGTTGCTAATACAGCACATTCTGTGTGCCAAGCAGGTCTACCATTCCCCCATTCTGATTCCCATTTAATATCACCATCTTCTTCTTTCCAAGCTTTCCACAATGTAAAATCTTTCTGATTTTTCTTTCCTAAGGCATTATCTTCATCGTCTAAGGCTTCTGTATTTTCCATGTTTATAAATTTTCCATACTGACTATACCCATCTGTATCAAAGAAAATGTTTCCATTAGCATTATATGCATGTCCTTTATCAATTAATTGTTTGATAAAATCAATCATTGCTGGTACATGATCCGATGTTTTTGGATATTCATCAGCTTTCTCAATACTCAATGTTTTTGAATGTTGTAAGAAAACATCATTGAACTTGGTAGTGAGTTCTTTATAATCCATCTCACCACTATTAACTTTATCAATAATTTTATCATCAATATCAGTAATGTTGACTACTTGTTTTACTTTAAAATTATTTTGAATCAATACTCGTTTCACTAGGTCATAAAAAATAAAGGTTCTAAAATTTCCTAAATGAGGAGCATCATATACCGTTGGCCCACAACAATACATCAAAACTTGATTAGGTAATATAGATTTAAAATCTTCTTTCTGTGAAGTAGCTGAATTGTAAAGTTTTAAACTCATTTTTCTAGCGATAATTTAATAATTTTATCAATCAAATCTTCAAAACTTAAACCAACAGCTTTTGCTGCCATTGGAAATAAGCTTGTTTCAGTCATTCCTGGTAATGTATTAATTTCTAATAACCAAAATTTATTGTCTTTATCCAATCGAAAATCGACTCTTGAATATACTTGACAGCCTAACAACCTATGAATTTTCAACGCAGTATTTTTGATCTCTTTTGATAATAAATCATCAATTTCTGCTGGACATACATAATCAGATTCTCCCTTCGTATATTTAGATTTATAATCGTAAATACTAGAATGAGGTTTAATCTCAACTATTGGCAATGCTTTATCTCCAAAAACAGAGACAGTAATTTCTTTTCCATCAATATATTTCTCTATTAGAACATCGTCTCCATATTCAAGAGATTTATCGATTGCAGAATCAAGAGATGATAGGCGATCAATCAAACTAAACCCAATTGTACTCCCTTCTTTATTGGGTTTCACAACAGGTGTAAAATCAATATCGGCAACGTTAAATATTTTATTGTTATCTATTAATAGCCATCTTGGTGTTAAAATATTATTCTCTTTTGCGAGAATTTTAGTAAAATTTTTATCAAAACAATGTTCTGAAGACAGCGAACTAGAACCATTATAACATATTTTATGATTTTCTAGAATTTTTTGTACAGATCCATCTTCTCCAAAAGTTCCATGAAGTGCTAAAAAGATAAAATCAAATTTCTGATTAAGAATTGATTCATCAAAACCATCAAAACCTTGAACATTATATCCTAATTTCTCACAAGCATGGATGATAGCTCTACCGGAATTAATGGATACTTCTCTTTCAGAAGAATCTCCACCATATATGACACCTATATTAATTGAATCTCCTTTGCTGCATGTAATAAATCGTTTGCAATCAAATTAGGTTTACATTCTTTTTTGACATCTTCTAAGTGAGATTTTCCATATCCTGATAATAAAAAAATAGTCTTCATTTCTGCTCTTTCTCCAGCTTGTACATCTACTATTGAATCACCAATCATCACACTATTCTTTAAATCAACATTAAAATCCTCTTTGGCTTGTAAAAACATACCAATACCCGGTTTTCTTATTGCATTAAAACCTTCATTATAGTCGTCAGCAAAATAAATCTTTCTCAAAGGTAAATCTCTTTTTTCAAATTCTTCGGTAACGAATTGATGAATTTCATTTAAAGGATCAATACTAACTCTTCCAGTTGATAAACCAGATTGATTGGTAACAATAATAAAGTTTTTAGCATGTCCTTTTAATATATCCAAAGCTTCAAATGCATAATCATAAAAATGAAAATCGGACAAGCCATTAATATAGCCATATCCAACATCATTAATTGTACCATCTCTATCTAGGAATATTGTATCAAACATACTAATTAACATCTCTCCAATCTAAGACTTCCCAAGAATCAAAATTATTTGAAATCAATGGAACATCAAAATCTATTATATCTACTATTTCTGTTTCGAATAATGAAACACCTTCATCTTGTATTTGAAGAGACACAATTTGTTTCAATATATTATCAAATCCAATTAGCAATAATTTAGAACCCAATGTGTAGGTTACTAAAGAAATTGATTCCTCATTATTGATTTCGGTCATGTTATATCGAGATAATTCCCCTTTATTAAAAACATCTAATAAAGTTTCATCGGCACTTTCTATAATAATCAACTGATTATTAAAATCATAAGTTCTGACTTCATTATTTTCTATTAGTATTATACTTTTATTTTCTGAGAAGGTATCGAAATAAATTTGTTCACCAGATATTGATAACTTTGTTTGATTTTCTAGCGACTCCATAGATAGAATGATAGTTTTATTATCTAACTCTTCTATGAAAGAAATTATATCATCTGAAACTGTATTTTGAGTATATAAAATGCTGACTAGAAATAATAGTTTACTATATTTCTTCATCATTTCTGATTGTCTCTAGATAAGATTCGTCTACTAGAATTTCACGAGCTTTACTTCCAGAAAATGGACCTACTATTTTTAATCTTTCCATCTCATCAATTAAACGAGCTGCTCTTGAGTAGCCAATTGATAACCTTCTTTGTAATAGTGAGATTGAAGCTTGTTTGCTAACTACAATAATCTCAATTGCCTTATTCAATAGTTCATCATTAAAATTATTTTCATTATCATTCAAGATACTTGTGGTATCTTTTATTGTTTCAATCACAAGCTCAGTTGGTTTAGGCTGTTCAGATATATAGCTAACAACATCCTCAATCTCTTTAAGGGTTATAAATGCACCATGCAACCTCACAGGAGATGATGATCCTGGTTTCTGGTATAACATATCTCCTTTACCAATAAGTTTATCTGCGCCATTTACATCAATAATTGTTCGTGAATCAATTTTTGTTGCAACCTGGAAAGCAATTCTAGCAGCAAAATTTGCTTTAATCACACCAGTAATAACATCAACAGAAGGTCTTTGGGTTGCAATTACTAAATGAATACCAACTGCTCTTGCTAGTTGGGCTAATCTTGCAATAGGGGCTTCAACATCTCTTGGACTATACATCATTAGATCCGCCAATTCATCTACCACCAGCACAATATAAGGCATTAAATCTTTGCTTTTTTTCTTCATGCCCTGATTGTATTCAGCAATATTCCTTTTTCCTTCATTTGCCAATAAATCATATCTTGAATCCATCTCTCTTTCAAGAGATCTAAGAGCAAGAATTGCATTTTCCTTTTTGGTTATAATTGATTCATCAATGCCATCAAATTTCAATAAATAATGATCTTCAAGTCCTTTATAAAGAGTCATTTCAACTTTCTTTGGATCAATAATAACAAACTTCAATTCCTCTGGTTTGAGTTGATACAATAAACTGACAATAATTGTATTCAAAGAGACAGATTTTCCAGATCCTGTTGTACCAGCAATAAGCAAATGGGGCATCTCTCCTAAATCGAGGATTGCAATATCGCCTAAGGTACCCTTCCCAATAGCTAACTTGAGTTTAGCATCTGACTTTAAATATTTTTCAGAATTAATTACTGATTTTAAATAAATTGTTTGTGGATTATCATTTGGAATCTCAATACCAACAAGAGACGTACCGGGAATAGGCGCTAAAACTCTTACCCTATCTGCTTCCATCACCCTTGCAATATCATCGGAAAGTTGAACAAATTTATTAACCCTCACACCTTCTGATGGTTCTATTTCAAAAAGCGTAATGATTGGGCCAGTTTTAATAGAACCAGTCTTTCCTTCAACACCAAATGTTGAAATTGAATTTCTTAAAAATTCGGCTCTTTCTTTTAAATAGTCATTGCTCAAACTTTCAGAATCGATTGGAATAGATTCTAATAAATCAGCTGAAGGAAATTTCCAATCTTTACGAATAATAGATTTCTTTCTTTTTTCATCAATATCTACTTCTTTTTCCACTATTCCCTTCTCAATTGATAATTCATCTTCAGTTCCTAATTTCTTTTCAGATACATCATCTATATCACTCACAATTTCTTCTTCGATAATATCTGAATTATCAACTAGCTCTTCTTCATCCTGTTTAATCACATCATCCAAGAAACTCTCATCTTCAATTATTTTTGGAGAATCTGAAGTCTTTTTCTTAGGAAATGAACTTTTTACTGAATCAAATTGCTTACGGATAGAAGAAATAAGTAATCCACCAATTTTATAAGAACTTAAACGGAAAAATCCTCCAATCAATAGCACCCATAAGACAATAACCAATCCGACTAGTCCGGTTGGACCAATCCAATCATGCAATAAATTCACAATCGCCCAACCTAGCAAACCAGAATATGAACTCATATTATCTGAAAAAGACGGATAATTTTCAATCAATCCAAATGTTATCGAACTCAAGAAAATAAGTGCAGTTAAATATCGAATAACTCTATAAAGTTCAAATTTAAAATTTGAAATCAATTGAAGAGAGATTGCTAATCCAATTATTGGAATAAAATATGACCCATATCCAAATCCTAGCTTCACTAAAACATAGCTAGTATACACTCCAACAATATTAAAAGGGTTATTGATGCTTGCAGAAGTCAATGATGGATCTTCAGAAGAATCATGACCAATCAATGATCCTAGAACTAGCAAGGAAAAGAAACCAAGTAGCCACCCAATTGTTTCTAATTTCATTTTTATGTCAGATTTCTCACTCATTATGATAAATATGTCCCTTCTTTGTAAAACGGAAGCTTTGTTTTATGGATATCAAAGAAATTATCACGAATTTTTATTTTGAAACACTTTAATTCTTCGGCACCGGGTAAATCTATATAAGCTAAAGCAATACCTAAATTTAATGATGGAGACATTCCTCCACTCGTTACAAACCCAATTTCTTCTTGTTCTAAATTAAAAATTTTATATCCACTTCTTGGAATTGCACGATCTTTTAATATCAAAGGAACTAATTTTCGATTATTTGTAATACTATTTAGTTTATTTGAACCAATAAACTCTGTATCCAACTTAGTAATCCATGATAAACCTGCTTCTATTGGATTTATTGATTCATCTAACTCATGACCATACAATGCATAACCCATTTCAAGTCGCAAGGAATCTCTGCACCCTAATCCTACCGGTTTTAAATCTTTTGAAGATGATAGCAATCTTTCCCACAATGATACAATGATATTATTTGGACAATATATCTCAAAACCCAATTCTCCTGAATATCCCGTTCGGGCAATCACAATTCCATCTTCATTTGGAAGCAATGTTTCATAATAATTAAGCGAATCAATATCAGGAAAAAAAGACAACAAAACTTGTCTAGAAAGTGGTCCTTGGATAGCTAATAAGCTCATCTTATCAGATATATTTTTTAGTTCTACTTTATCCATCAAATTTTTCTTAAGCCAATTGAAAATTTTCTCAGTATTGGCAGCGTTGACAACCAACATGTAATAACTAGATAAATTATATATTACAAAATCATCTAAGATACCGCCATCTTCATTGCAAATTGCAGTATATTGTGCTTTACCAACTTTTAACGATTCAATATCATTTGTAGTAACTTTCTGTAGAAACCGTTTAGCATTCTCTCCCTTTATAATAAATTCACCCATATGGCTCACATCAAAGAGACCAACCTTTGTTCTTACATGTTTATGTTCTTCTATAATCCCAGAATATTGTAAAGGCATTAAGAAACCAGAGAATGGAATTAATTTTGCACCCATCTCTTCATGGTTATTGTATAGTGGAGTTTTATAGAAATCAGTCATCTTATAGTGCTTAAAATCTTCTTTATTACATCTTCAATATTACCTTCAAAACTATTGGATTCATTTAGTTTTTTTATTGATTTATCAATTTGAGATTTTTTATATCCTAATGAGGACAAAGCAGTATAAATGTCATCTACGTTAAAATTAATTTTTGAAGTATCCAAAGCACGCTTAGAGGAACTGTCAGTAGTAATCTTCTCTTTTATCTCAACAACAATTCTTTTCGCTGTTTTTGGACCTATTCCAGGAATAAGACTTAACGATTTAATGTCTTCAGTAATAATATTTTCTTTAAAATTTTGGACAGAAACATTTGATAATAAATTAATCGCTGTTCTTGGACCTATTCCAGACACTGAAATAAGTTGAATAAATAGATCTCTTCTATCTTTGCTTAGGAAACCATATAGTTCCATTAAATTTTCTCTAACATTAAGATAAGTTAAAACATCAATCTTCTTCCCAACTGATGGTAGTTTTTCATAATCTCTGATACAAATAGATATATTAAACACAAAACCATTAAGCTTTATAAAAAGATTGGTAGGTTCTTTTTTTTCTATTATGCCATGTATTGAATCAATCATATTTTATTTGCTCCACACCATGCTACTGCTATAGCATCTGATATATCATTACGTTTTAACATTTTGTCATCTAATTTAAAAATTTTTTTAACCATAAATTCAACTTGTTCTTTAGATGCAGATCCATTTCCAACTATTGATTGTTTAATCTCTCTAGGAGTATAATCTACCATATCAACACCATATTTCTCAGAAGATAACATAATTGAACTTTTTGCCTGCCCGAGCTTAATAGCAGATTGAACATTTTTACCATAAAAAACATTTTCGATAACTACTAAGTTAGGATTGAAATCTTCTATTAGCTTATTTGCTTCTAAAAAAATAGTAAAAAGCCTTTCTGACAACGATTTATTTCTTTTAGGACTAATTAATCCACACTGGACAAGGTTAATATTATTACCTTCCTTGTTTAGTACTGCATAACCTGTATGACTTAATCCAGGATCAAACCCTATAATAACCATTAATTTTTCTCTACTCTATAATTCGAATAAACATTTTGGATATCTTCTAAATCTTCCAAAGAATCAATAAGTTTATTAATTGTTAAAAAATTTTCTTCTGATACTTCAACAAAATTTTTTGGCAATAATTCAATAAAAGAAGAGTCAATTTCCAAACTATTTTCTTCAATTAATTCAATTTTTTCATAAAGCATATCATGATCAAAAAATATTTTAAAATACTTGTCTTCTAACTTGAAATCTACTGCGTCCACTTCAATAGATAAATTTAATGCTTCTTCTTCTGTCATGTTAGAATCTTCTATTAAAACAATACCTATTTTTTCAAAATTCCATGCTACACTTCCATTTTGCCCTAGAGATCCTCCAAATTTAGATAAAGCATGTCTTATTTCTGCTACAGTTCTATTTTTATTATCGGTAATTGTCTCAATAAAAATTGCCACACCATTTGGACCATAACCTTCATATGAAACTTCTTCATAAACGGTATTCTCTAGTTCTCCAGTACCTTTTTTAATCGCTTTATCAATATTCGCATTTGGCATATTTATTGATTTTGCCTTCTTAATTGCTTGTCTTAATCTTGCATTTGTATCAACATCGCTTCCAAATAATCTAGCTGAAATAGTAATTTCTCTACCCATAGATGAAAATAATTTTCCCCTTTTTTGATCAAGAACACCTTTCTTTCTTTTGATTGTTGACCATTTACTGTGTCCAGACATTAAGAGTCCAACTCAATTAAAGTAGGTATAACCCATGAAGACCTATATCCTAGCCGGACAATTTTAGCACGATATAACTCAGCTTTTTTTCTACTGGAGAAATTCCCGATTCTCAATTTATAATTTGGTAATTCGAATTGGATATAAATTTTTTCTTTAATAACACTCTCAAGCTTTTGCTTTGCTAAAACCAAATCTTCTTGATTCTCTGAAATCATAACTTGAATTCGATATCCTTGGACTAAATTCCCAGTATTTAGCATATCAGAATAATCAACATCTTTATCTTCAACAAAATTAGGGAGCACTACCTCGGGCAATGTTGGTTTTCTATCAACAAAATCTCCTGGAGAAATAAAATCAGAATCAACTTGACCATAAATTGTACTTAATAATAATAGAATAATTATTCTTCTCATAATTAGTCTAAAGTTCTCACATCTTTAATTTTAATCCAACCTTTTCTTCCGTCAAGAACAGAAATCTCAATCCATTTGTCAGTACTTTGAGCAACATTAGTTTTATTGCCTGAAAAGAGAGTGAAAGTTTTTATGTTCTCATTAGCATACGGTGCAGAATAAACATCAGCACTTTCTGATACAATAATTGCAAACTGATTATTTTTAAGCCAAAAAAATTTGTTAACTGACATTATAAGACCCACAAAGAATAAAAATAAAAAGATATAGTACATTAATCTATTCAATGGAATAGGTCTAATCCTGGATAATAGAAAAAATATTGATGATAAGAAAATCGAAATAGATGTAAAAAAAATAAAATTATTATAAGTAAAACTACTAAAAAAGATATTAATCAAGTGTAAAATTGAAGATTCTGGAGGCTCAATAAGATTTGCTATCTTTCTTTTCGTAAGATCCAGATTATATATAATATCGCTATTTCTAGGTGATAAATTAAACGCCATTTCATAAGACCATCGAGCATTACCATAATCTTCGAGATTATAATATGAATTACCGAGATTAAAGTATAAATCTGCATGATATAATCCTTGATCTATGATGTCTTCGTAACTCTTAATAGCATTAGCAAAATCTTTGTTGTTATAATAATTATTTCCTTTAACAAAAAGTGAATCAGGGTTCTGACAAAACAATAAAGAACTAGTAAATAAAATAATTTTTATTTCTTTAAACATATTCATTAATCTCACTTAATAGTTTAATAGTCTTATTTTTTATCTTATTGTTTTTCTTGCTAGATAATTCTGTATAATTGTATTTATTACATTGATCTAGAATTTCTTTTAACACAACTAAATCTTTCGATTTAATTTTATCTTTCAGTTGTTCTTTCAAAGCTAAATAATCAACATTAACTGAATCAATCAGAGCTTTATCAAAGAAAAACTGATTAATAACATGTAAACAATCGCTATAGACATCTTTAGAAGAAGATAATACATTTATAGAATTTGAAAGTGCAGATCTACTTTTGAATTTGACCGATTGAATATCAATAAAAGAAGAAAACTTTGAACTAAAAAATGGTGACAAAAATAATACTAATGAAAGAAGCAAGATTGAAATATATCCAATATAAAATTTGTCAGAATTTTCTTTCTTCCAACTAGGCATATTTAACTTAATATATCTGATTTCTTTACTCGAAGAAAAATTTTCATTTGTTTTATTGTATTCCGTATCAAGAGTCTTAATAACACTAAATTTAATTGGACTTGTTTTAATCTTCTTCCATGAATTTATACCTGTATGAAAGAAAGGAAATTCGACAGACTTAATAGTATAATTCCCTGATTTTCTTGGTATTAAATTATATTCCCATATAATTGATCCTGAAACTCGATCAGATATATCTCTATCTTTTTTAATCTCTCCTTCAAATATATCAAAATTATCTGGAAAGTCTATTTCAGGTCTTCCAATATTGTCTAAATTACCCTCTCCTGCTAATTCTAGATAAAATGTAACTGGGGTTCCATTCTCCACGTTTAAAGAAGATAGCGATGAATTAATTTCAAAAATACCTACAGCTCCAGTAAAATTATCGGGCTGACTCTTAAGGTTCTCTACTTTAATTGTTTTTTTATCTGAGACGAGAATTCTTGCTTTAGTTTTTTGCGAAAATGTATCAAAAAAAGGATCATCCCAGAATAATCTCTTAAATGAAGGATCTTTTTCCTTTGTCTCTACTTTCATTATCATTGGTTCCAAGTCAAATACTCCATCAGATAATGGAAATAAAGCAACTTCATACAACTTAAGAGATTTGTATTTGTAATTATCAATAACTACATCATCCCAGCTATCAGGATCTATTTGAGTACCAGAAGGATCATAGAGTTTCTCCACCCAAAAACCTTCGAACTCTGGAAATTCTGTTTCTATAACCCTTGAAGCCATTCTAGTAAAAAAAATATATTTAATAGTTATTTGTTCACCAATCTTTACATTTGAATTACTGAGTTCTACTTTTAAGAACATATCATTAGTATTTGTATTAGATATTTGTTCGGAAACGCTAATTGTAATATCTTCTGTTAAGTATATCTTCTTACCAACCTTAACCTCTAGATTTGGTATTTTTATCTTACCTGTTTTTTTTGGAATAATTCTCCATGATATTGATCGAGAACTAGATTTTTTTCCATTAATAAATTTATACTCACTACCAATATTTGGACCTGAAATAATAGAAAAATAATCTAACATTGGCGCAAAATTGACTTCTGGATTAGTATCAATATCTTCTAATTTAATAATAAAATCTAAAGATTCATTGAGACTGACATTTTTATTACTAACGATTGTTTCAATATTCTGACATAGCAAAAAAGAAAAAAATAAGAAAAGTGATAGTAGTTTTTTCATTACCAATCCTTATTTGATTCTTGAGAATAATTCTTTTCTTTTCTTTTTTTATTTACTTTTTCATTTTCTTTGAGTGCATTCAAGATATTTTCAGCACTTTGATTTGATTGCATTTGCTTATTTTGATTATTTCCAACTTGAGGAGATTCATTTTGAGGATCTTCATTATTATTATTCTCTGAATTATTTTCTTTATCGTTTTCGTTTTCGTTTTGATTTTTGTTTTGGTCAGAATTGTTATTATCGCTTTTGTCTTCCTCATTATCTTTAGAATCTTGATTTTGATCTTGTTGTTTTTCCATATTCTTATTTTTTTTAATCTTATTTTTCACGAATTCATAGTTTTTTCTTGCATCAGAGTCGTTAGGGTTTTTTAGCAATGTATTCTTATAGGCCTCTAGGCTTTTATCTAGTTGTTCACCCCTGTACAATACATTTCCATAGTTATAACTTAAGTCAGATGAAAAATCTAATGAATCATGATAAGCTTGTTGAAAAATTGAACCTGCTTCTGAAATACTATCCATATTGGAATAAATAGTCCCTATATTGTATAGAATATCCTCTCTGGAGATGTCATCATTGCCCAATTGAATCAATGCTTGATAATATTCTAATGCAGATTCAATCTCTCCATCTTTATACAACTTATAACCGACATCTTGAGATATTAAACAAGTTGAAAGAATTGTTAATATAAATAATATTTTCATACTCTTCTGTTTCCTGTTGGTAAAATATAACTAACAAAAAGAAAAAGAATGGCAAAAAACAGAGTATATTGATACTTATAATCATAATCAGAAAATTCATATGAATTAATTAATGATTCCTCTCCAGTACTGATAATATTGACTATAGGATCACTTATAGATTCATTGTTTGAAACCCTTAAAAAAGATCCTTTACCGATTTCTGACACTTTCATTAAAAAGTCTTCATTCAATTTTGTCATTACAAGATTACCTGAACTATCTTTTAGAAATACATTTTCTTTTTCTGTAATTACAGGTATTAATGAGCCTTTAGTGCTCCCAACTCCAATTACATGGATTCTCACATCATCAGGTAAATTAGATTCTATCATATTAAGCGAATCATTGCTATGGTCCTCTCCATCAGAGAAAAGAAATACCATTTTTTCTTGCTTATCTTCTTCAGAAAATGAAGAAACAGAGGTCTCTAATGCTTGAGCAATAGCAGTTCCTTTTGAAGAAATCATATTGGTATCAATACTCTTAACAAATAATTTTGCTGCATCGTAATCCATGGTTAATGGTAGATAAAGAAAGTTTGATCCAGAAAAAACTACAATTCCTAATCTGTCTCCCGATAATTGATTAATAACCTTATTGATCTCAAACTTTACTTTATTAATTCGTGATGGTTTGATATCTTCAGCATCCATGCTTCTAGATACATCTACACAAAACATAATATCAATACCTTTTCTTTCAATTTGTTTGACTGTAGTGCCTGTTTTTAGCCCAGCAATTGACAATACCAATACAAACAATGATAGATAGATTAATATCTTTTTAAGTCTAATAAATTGAAAATTACCATAAGCAAAAAGATCTTTCGCAAATTCAGGATTGAAATTATTCTCACCAAAAATTGAATTTGATTTATTAGCATAGAAACGAAAAACCAATAAAATCAAAACAAACAATAGTAATACCAATGACAAAGTTATGTTCTCAAAAATCATATTATTCTTCTAAAATAAATTATACTTAGTAACTCATAAAACAATAATATTACAAACCCAATACACAGGAAATACAAATAGACTTCTCTATATTGAACAAAGTAGTCCACTGTAATCTCAGATTTTTCAAGATCATTAATCTCTTGATAAACATCTGACAAACTTTCTTTATCAATTGCTCTAAAATATTTTCCACCCGTTTCTACAGCAATTTTCTTAAGTGTATCTTCATCGATTTCATTTCTAATATACCCTCGATCAGGAATATAGGTAACAGCCTGTCTTGTCCCTGCACCAATGGTATAAATTCTAATATTATATTCATTTGCCATTTTAGCAGCTGATATTGGATCTATTGCACCAGAATTATTGCTACCATCTGATAACAGTATTATTACTTTACTTTTAGAATCGTTAGCACGTAACCTATTAATTGCATTTGCAATAGCTATTCCGATTGCTGTACCATCATACTTTCGTTCAATAACTGTTACTTCGGTTAACAAATTATTTAAGACACTATAATCAACAGTTAATGGACATTGTATGAATGTTTCTTTCCCAAATACAAGAAGACCGATTCTATCTCCATTTCTATTCTTAATAAAATCTTGAGCTGCTTGTTTTACAGCTTCTAGTCGATTCGGTTTGAAATCTTCTGCCAACATACTACTACTTGTATCTAGAACCAAAATAATATCTACCACATCTACTGTAACTAATTTGTCAGCACTAGATATTCTTGGTCGCGCCAAAGCAATAATTAAGAGTGATAGGGCAATAAAAAACAAACTATTTAATACAAAGATTTTTAAAGAAGCTCCTTTATTAAAAAATAATTTTAGATTTTCTGTATTGGAAACTTGTAATGAGGCATTTCTCTTAGAAAAAAATACTATTCTAGATAGCACTAGAAATACTAGTAGAACTAGTAAGTATAAAAAGTTCGGATTTAAAAATTCCATCTCTATTATTCAAACAGCTTTGCTCTCTCTAATGAATGCGCAAAACGAAACAAAGTTTCCTCTTTAAAAGAATCTCCAACAATTTGAAATCCGATGGGCAAATTTTTCTTTGTCTCTCCTCCAGGAATATTTAAAGATGGAGAACCAATTAGATTAACTGGAACAGTAAACATATCAGAAAGATACATTTTCATTGGATCATCTAAGTTAGCTTTTAGATGAAAAGATGGAGAAGCAGTGGTTGGAATAAATATACAATCAAGTTTTGAAAATAATTTATTGTATTCCTCTTTGATTAGCCTTCTTACTTTTAAGGCCTTAGAATAATATGCATCATAGTACCCAGATGACAAAATGTAGGTTCCAGTGATTATCCTTCTTTTGACTTCAGGACCAAACCCTTTTGATCGTGACTGAGTATATGTTGTATCCAAATTACTAGCTTTTTCTCTAGAACCATATCTTATACCATCAAATCGAGACAAGTTTGAAGATGCTTCAGCCATCGTTAATATATAGTATGTAGCAATACAGTATTCAAAATATGGCAATTCAATTTCAACAAGATTTACCTTATTTTTTCTGAGAAAATCTAGAATAATGTCATAATTCTTAACAATTTCATTATCTACATCGGATAAAACTTCTCTTTTTAATATACCTACATTTTTAGGAAGACCATGTTGATGGTAATATTTCTTATTTAAAACTTTTTCTTTTGATGATGTGGCATCTTTTGAATCAAAACCGGCTATAACACTAAAAACATCGACCATATCACTGATATTCTTTGACAATATACCTATTGTGTCGAATGATGATGCATGAGAAACCAAACCATATCTTGAAACTCTACCATATGTTGGTTTTAAACCATAAATACCACAAAATGCGGCCGGTTGTCTTACCGAACCGCCTGTATCAGACCCTAAAGCAATATCACAGAGGCCTTCTGATACAGCTGCAGCTGATCCACCGCTTGAACCTCCTGCAACCCTTTTTAAATCATATGGATTCTTGACAGAACCATACAATGAATATTCGGATGATGATCCCATTGCAAATTCATCCATATTGGTTTGTCCAGTAATCGCAGCGCTAGCATCATTCAAACGATCTATAACTGTTGCATTATAAGGAGATTTATAAGATTTTAATAAATTTGATGCACATGTTAATTCTTCATCTTTAATTGCGATATTATCTTTTATTAGAATGCTTTTTCCATAGAGAGAACCATCAGAAGAAAATTTTTGAGATAAAACTTTGTCAAACCTTGTTCTTACTACAGAATTAGTATTGCTAGCAGCAATTTTCTTCTTTTCAGAAGAAAATTTCTTCTTTAAAGAATTAGATGAAGACATCTATAATTATTCTTCAGAATTTTCAGACTTTTTTATTTCTTCCTTGGTCTCATCTATTGCACCACGAAATTCCCTTAGTGCTTTAGCAAAACCTCTTGCTAAACCAGGTAACCTCTTACCTCCGAAGAGAAGCAATGCAAGAAGAAATATTAATACTAATTGCCATGGACCTATATTACCCATAAAAATTCTCCTTTATATTTACCTAAAGTATTTTAACAAATAATATGCAATAGAAAAACCAATAATACTACAAACATTAAACCTTAAAACAAGACCAAAATTTATTGCAAACATACCCAAATCTAATACTTTAGTTCCGTTCCCATCCATCCAAGCAAAAGGAAATTCAAAAAAGGAAGTTAAAAAAAATGTTTTAACAGCACTACCATCAGGTAATAAAAATGTCAAAACTTGTCCTAAGAGTGTACCAATCATTGCACCAAATAGGAGCCCAAGCATTAATAATTTGAAATCTCTTCTAGCCATTATCGGGTTACTAAGTTAACTATTTTTATTTCTCCATCCCTTAAGATTTTAAACTTAATAGTATCTCCTGGCCTAACATCATTTCTTTTCAACACATTGTGAATATCGTTCAGACTTAGAACCTGTATATCATTCACTGCTATAACTTTATCGTTAATTCTTAGTTCTTGGTTATCTGCTGCGTTACGATCTATAGTTGAAATCACCATATTTGAGTAAAAATATAATCCTGTCATAGCTCTTCTATTGATGAATCCTGTAACTTTAATTTCTTCTGCAATTTCCATCGCATAATTGATTGGAATAGAAAAACCAAGATTTTCAGAATCATTCTGAACAAATGTATTAATCCCAACTACATATCCGTTAGCATCAACTAAAGGTCCTCCACTATTCCCTGGATTTAATGAAGCATCTGTTTGTATCATATTATCAAGAACTTTACCATTAGATTGGAGACCAAAGTCTGCATCCACAGCACTTACAATTCCCAGAGAAGCTATTGGTTGATTGTTGGCTGCAGCAAATAACTTACGAGGATTGCCTAAAGCCACTACAAATTCTCCAACTAACAAATTATCAGAATCACCAATTTTAGAATATAAAAAATTGTTTCCATCAATCTTTAATAAAGCAACATCAGACTGTTGATCAAGACCTACCAATACTGCATTATATTGCGCTCCACCAGGCAATACAACAATAATAGAATTTTTTTGTACATTTATAACATTATGAGCATTGGTTAGAATATATCCATCTTGACTGATAATAAACCCTGAGCCACTGCTAGGTCGTGCAGAATAACCCCAAAAATTTCTTACATCTTTAACGACATATAAACTTACAACTGATGGGCTAGCTTTACTTATTGCTTTAGTAACAGCTGTATCCTTTGATTTATAAATCTCATTTTGGATATCAACATTGTCATTCGTTGCGCTATTACAACAAATAATTAGAAAAACCATTATAAATAATATTTTAATTTTCATAATAAATTTTATTCAATATTAACCCATTAGCTGGTGCTTTAAAGATTTTTGCATCTTTAATAGGATTCTCTAACAAATCTGTAAAATCATCACTATTAATCTTTCTCTGACTAGAAGCTATCATAGTACCCACAAAATATCTAACCATATGATGTAAAAATCTATTTCCTTCAGTAATATATAATAACTTTTTATTTTCTAAAATCCATTTTGATACAAAAATTTCACACATTGTATTTTCTTTTTCTGGATTAAACTTTGAAAAAGACAAAAAATTATGATTACCACATAGTTTTTCTGAAGTATGATTAAGAATATCTAAATCAATACTTTTAACAAACCAATAATTAGACTTTAACAATGGATTGTTGTCCAATGTACACTGATAGATGTATTCTTTTCTCTTGGCATTATATCTAGAATGGAATTTATCTGATACGCTCTCAACTTCACTAATACGTATCTCATGTGGTAGTCGAGCATTCATGGCATTCTTAATATCATTATTATCCAAAGAAGTTTTAAGATCAAAATGAGCTATCTGACCTAACGCATGGACCCCAGAATCAGTTCGACTTGCCCCAACTATATTGATTGGTTTATTGTCGTTAAGAAATGATAATGATTTTTCAATCTTATTCTGAATGGTATTAGAATCTTTTTGAGATTGAAAACCAAAAAAATTAGAACCATCATATTGAATAGTAATTTTATATCTACTCATAAATTGGAATTTTCTCTGTATGTACAACTCTCTCATTTAAATTTGATTTGTAAATCACTTTTCCAGATGGCAAAATTATGCCTGATATTCCATTATTTGCACTTTGTACTACAGGAATTCTTTGTTCAATAGCTCTCAATTTTGCCAACTCAAAGTGCTGATAAGGCATAAATTCACCAACATAGGAATCATTTGTAACAATAAATAGAATATCTGCACCATTTTGAACCATAGTCTTTACAATCTTTGGATTGCTAGAGTCGTAACAAATTAGAGTTGCAATTTTATAATCTTTTATAGGAAATACTTTATATTCATTACCAGGTGTAAAACTTCCCATATCATCAAATTGATTAATTTTTGTCAACCACGATTTAAAAAATGGTACATATTCAGCAAATGGAACCAAAAATAACTTTTGATAAGTAGAAAAATCACCATTTGGATACATAACCATAACACTGTTATAGCTAAAATGTTGTCCATCAATAAATTTTCTCTCTGGAATTCCAAGAATAAGAAAAGAATCATTCTCCATTAGTCTCTCTTGGAAGAATAATCTATCATTAATATTTGTTGCTAGATATGATGGAACAGATACTTCGGGCCATACTATAATTTCTGCTTTCTCTTCTAATGATTCTAATAATAGAGATTCCATAATTTGGAAATTTTTCTGTCTTAATTCTCGATCCCATTTTTCATCTGGAAAAATAACTGGCTGACCTATCGAGATACTTAAGAAGGTTTTTGGTTGAATTCTGTTATAATAATTAATCTGAAAATTCCCAATAAGCATTATAACAAGTAAGGTGGTTGAAAAATAAAGGATAAATTTATTCTTCCTAGAAACTAAATATTCATGTATCAATATATTAAATAGAATTATAATAAATGAAATTGTATGCGATTCAATGCTAATTAATTGAATAATTCTATTATAATTTGATTGAGTAATTGATAGATCAAGCCATGGAAAAGCTAAAGAACCAAAATTTCTTAAAATCTCAACAACAAAAACCCACAATAAAGGAACAAAAAATAACTTAATTCTCTTAGGTGTAAAATGAACTCCTATACTAAAAAATATCCAAAAAATAGTCAGATAAAGAGATGCTGAAAAATAAGTAATAATTGCTGTAGAAACAGAGGTCCCAGAGTTAATCGCAATCCAGTTTAGAATGATTAAATTGCTTGTAATGCTAGATATAAATCCTAAAATGATAGTATGCTTCAGATCTTTCGACTGAAACAAATAGTAAAATAATGGCACTAAGGCAAACCAGGCAAAGAAACCTAAGCTAATAGGCGGATATGATAGTGCTAATAAAATTCCCGATAGAAAAGCAAAAAATATTCCCTTTGATTTCATAAATGTTTACTTCTATCTAGATAAGTTTGTAAAATTATTGATGCAGCAGTTAAATCTACTAACTCTTTATTTTTTCCTGTCTTTATATTTTGTTCAATCATAACCTTTTTTGCATATTCACTAGAAAGTCTTTCATCTTCAAGAAAAACTTCAAAACCAGCTTTCTGCATATCTTCTTTAAAGAGATCTATAATCTTAGTCATTTCATTTTTTTCATAGTTCATTCCTATAGGATATCCAATAACAATTTTTTTTACATTTTTCTCTTTAGAAATGCTAGTAAGACTATTTATTAATTCTTTTCTATCATTATAACGAATTACTTTCAGAGGTAAAGAAATAATACCAGAAGGATCTGAAATAGCTACGCCTACTTTAGAAAGCCCAAAATCTATACCAAGAATTCTTTCCATTGTTACGAAAAAACTCTTTCAACAGTATCTACATTTTTAATCTTCGAAATAGCATTAATTAACCCATTAAGACTATTTAAATCTTTAACTGTACAGACAATCCATATATCAGATACACCACCTATATTTACATCTGTTTCAACATCTAAAATATTGATCTTTTCTTTAGCTATCGTCTCTGTAATATTGTGAAGTACTCCTGCTTTATCAAGGCATGTTATATGTAACTTAGTCTTAAATGAAATATCTTTTTTTATGTCCCAATTGACAGAAACAAGCCTTTCCTTAGAACCAGACAAAGACGACAAATTAAAGCAAGATAACCTATGCACAATTAAACCTCTCCCTCTAGAAATATATCCAATGACCGAATCTCCTGGAACAGGATTACAACATTTTGCATAATCTACCACAAGATTTTTCACTCCATCCAAATTAATCCCTTCCGATTCAGATCTAGCCGATTCTATAAAATCTACCTGAGAAGGTATCTTATTCTTTGAAGATCTAACATCAGGAAAGAGTTTACCAATAATATCTTTTAAGATAATTCTCCCTCTACCTAAATCAGATAGAAAGTCATTTAAATTTTTATAATTTAGTTCACTATATCTAGACTTAACCTCACTGAGTTTATTATAAAGCTTAGATTTTCTAAGTCCTTTTTCAAGCAATTGATTTCCTACTTTAATACTCTCTTCAATCTCAATACTTCTTAAATATTTGTTAATTGCATGCGAAGCTCTTGATGTTTTTACAAAATTTAACCAACTACTATTTGGTTTCTGGTTTTTGCTAGTTTCAATTTCAACAATATCTCCATTACTTAGATTGTAACTTAAAGGTACAAGTTTTTTATTAACCTTAGCTCTTACACAAGAAAAACCTATATCACTATGAATAGAAAATGCAAAATCTAAAGGAGTAGAATCAACAGGAAGTTTTTTTAAATCTCCTTTTGGTGTAAAGATAAATATTTCATCTTCAAACATATCGATTTTTAATAAATCCATTAGTTCTTCTGGTTCAGTATTATCACCATCCATAATTGCTGACAGGTCTCTTAACCAAGGCACTTGATTATCTAAATCATTCATTTTTTTACTGCCTTTATAAATATAATGTGCAGCAATTCCAGTTTCTGCGGTATTATCCATCTCCTTCGTTCTAATTTGAATCTCAGTAAGCTTATTATCCTTAGTTAAAACAGTGGTATGAATAGACTGATATCCATTGGTTTTAGGGGTAGCAATAAAGTCTTTGAAACGATCTTGCATAGGAGGATAAATGCTATGAATAACACCTAGAGTTAAATAACATTCTTCAATTTTGTCAACAATAATTCTTATTGCATATAAATCATATATATCTTCAAATTCTTTATCCTGCGATTTAATCTTTCTATAGATAGAAGATATAGACTTGTATCTTCCAAAGATATCAGCATTAATCTTATATTGTTTTAATTCTCTTTTAATTGGCTTGATAGCATTATTGATAATGCTTTCACTTACTTTTGAAGACTCTAAAATTTTCTTATCCACCTTATTATACCCTTTAAGGTCTAAACATTTAAGGGATAAATCTTCTAAATCCCACTTTAGCTTTGCCATTCCAAGTCTGTGAGCTAGTGGAACAAAAATCTCTCTAGTTTCAGTTGCAACTTCTTTCCTTTTCTTTGGAGATAGATACTCAATAGTCTCCATATTATTTAGACGATCAGCAAATTTGATAATAATTACCCTTAAATCTTTTGCCAAAGAAAGGAAAAGTTTAGTAAAATTTTCAGCTTGTTTATGTTTTTCTGATTTAAAAACAATGTTATCAATTTTTGTAACTCCATCAACTAGAAATGCAACATCATTTCCGAAAAGCAGTTTGATATCCTCCAACGTTACATCAGTATCTTCAACCACATCATGCAACAATGCACTAGCAATGGTTGTAGCATCCATATTCCAATCTAATAATATATTTGCAACATCGATACAATGGCTTACATATGGAAGCCCGGATTTTCTTTCCTGTCCATGATGCATCTTAACAGAAAACTCTAGAGCATCTTTGATAAGTTTTTTTGATTTATTTGATTTTAATCTTGAAAGAAGTGCAACACTTTTTTTATTAATTAAATCATTATTTGAAGACATAATTAACTCACGTTTTCAGATTCAGACCAATCCGTATAGTTTTCAAATCTGGCATAAGTATCAATAAAAGTAGCTTTTACTGTTCTGGTAGGACCACTTCTTTGTTTTGCAACAATTAGATAGGCTAGTCCTTTTTGATCAACTTTTTTATCATCATAAACAAATGGTCTATATAAAAATATTACAAGATCTGCATCTTGTTCAATTGCACCACTCTCACGAAGATCGGAAAGCACAGGTCTTTTATCAGTTCTTGATTCTACAGCTCTAGAAAGCTGGGAGAGAGCTATAACAGGAATGTCTAGCTCTTTAGCAAGAGCCTTTAATGATTGGGTAATACTAGAAATTTCTTGCTGTCTATTTTCTGATCTTCTAGGACCCTGCATTAATTGAAGATAATCAACTATAAGCAACTCAATATTCTCTTCTCTCTTTAATCTTCTTGCTCTAGAGCGTAAATCTAAGATTGACAAAGCGGGAGTATCATCTATGAAAAGTGGAGCATCAGCAAGTTTTCCTGAAGCAGTATTGATATCTTTCCACCTTGCAGCCTGTAATCGGCCTGTTCTTGCTTTTTGACCATCTATTCTTGCCTCAGAAGAAAGCAATCTTTGTGCTAACTGATCGCTTGACATTTCAAGACTAAAAATAGCCGTTGGAACCTTGCTCTCTAAAGCAGCATTTCTAGCAACCGATAACGCAAGAGCTGTTTTACCCATAGATGGTCTTCCGGCAATCACAATTAAGTCACTTTTACGAAAACCAGCTGTAACATTATCTAGATCAATAATTCCAGAAGGCACACCTACAACAGATCCTTTCTTGCTCTGCATCTTCTCAAGATTTTGAATTGCTTCGGTCAAAATAGGTTTTATGTGTTGAAAAAGCTTGTTATCCTTCTGCTGTGTAAGACTAAAGATAGACTGCTCTGCTTCATCAAGGATGCTTGCAACATCTTCTCCTGACTCAAATGCTTTTTTTGACATATAATGAGACGCAGAAATCAAATCTCTCAAGATACCTTTTTCTTTTACAATAGAAGCATAAGTCTCAATATTTGCAGCAGTAGGAACTTTATCTACAAGACCAGTTAGATAATAGAGACCACCTACTGATTTTAAAGACTTTTTCTTTTTTAATTCATTTGAAACCGATACAGTATCAATTGGATTGCTTTCCTCAGATAAAACAAGCATTGCTTCAAATATTTTTCTGTGAGCTTCTTTATAGAAATAACTGCTAGATTTTAATAATCCTATTGCCTTATTGGCAGCAGCATCATCAATCATCATTGCTCCAAGAACAGCTTCTTCTGCCTCAAGAGATTGAGGTTGTAAATTAATATTCTTTTCTGTCTTATTTTCAGCCATATTATCTTTTATTCATCAATATTTATCCACAGACTATCAACATCATATAAATAGCCATATTCACTAGATTAACAATCTTTTCTGGCCCTGACAAGTTTAATTCTTTATATAGTCTCTAATTTTTTTAAAGTCTTCCCATGCATTTCTCTTAAAACTTGGACTTCTTAACAGAAAAGCAGGATGATAAGTTACAATAACGGGATAATTCATATAATAAAAAATATTATTCCTCATATCTTTTAGAGAAGAATCTTTTCCTAGCAATGTTGATGTTGCAACCAACCCAAGTGTCACAATAAGTTTCGGATTAATTAATTTAATCTGATGATTTAAATATGGTTTGCATTTATCAACTTCACTTGATGATGGATTTCTATTTTCAGGAGGCCTACATTTCAAGATATTGCAGATATAAGTATCATTGAATCTGTCTCTATCAATTGCTTTTAATATTTTATCGAGTAATTTCCCAGATCTTCCAACAAAAGGTCTCCCTTCAAGATCTTCTTGCGCTCCGGGAGCTTCTCCAATCAAGAGTAGGCTTGCATTTTTATCGCCCTCACCAAAAACAAAATTTGTACGACTTTTATGTAAATCACATTTCTCACAATTACAGATATTTTTTTCGAATGTGTTTAATTGGTTAGGAAAAGGTGATGATTGTTGAGCTATATCAAGAAATATTTCTTTTCCAAATAATTCTTGATTCTGTAATAGATATTCTTTCTTTGCATTAAGATTCTTGGTCAATTGATTCTTCTGTTTTTTTCCAATCTAATTTTCCTTCAAGATACTCATCAAGAGCAATTGTTGTTACTTTTTCTTCTTTATCAAAATCAATATCTTCTCTGATAACTGGTTCTGATAGAATACCTTCTTCTTCGTTAAACTCAGTGTTTTCTTCAATTATTTGTTTCAAAACACGTTCTTGAAGAATTTGTTTTGCTCTTCGAGAAGAAACAACTACAGATTCATAAATATCATCAGTTTTTTTTAGTAATTTTTTAAAAGAAATTGGTCCAATTGCCATCTTTTAATCCTCTTTTATCATTGAAAGTATCATTTTTTTTAACTCTTCGAATGTGGATTCGAAGTTATCATTAATAACTGTATAGTCAAATTCTTTTTTTAGGTTCTCCTCTTCAGAAAACCTGCTTAATCTTTTATTAATCTCTTCTTTTGATTCTGATGATCTATGAATTAGCCTACTCTCTAATTCTTTAAAATTTGGAGCTGATAAAAATATAGAAACAGTATTCTCTGGATACATTTTTTTTAGATTTAATGCACCTTTAACATCTAATTCTAAAAATAATGGTTTCTTTTCAGATAAATAACATTCTACTCCTTCTTTTGTTGTACCATATAAGTCACCATGAACATTTTCATATTCAATAAATTTATCATCGTTGGTAAGACTATTAAATTTGTCCTTTGAAACAAAATGATAGTGAATTCCATCAATCTCATATTCCCTTCTTTCTCTAGTTGTATGAGAAACTGAAATATCAATAGCCAAATCACGAGATAATAGATCTAATAAAGTTGTTTTTCCTGATCCGGAAGAACCTGATAGCGTAAAAAGAAGTTTCATAATATATTGTTTATTTGTTCTCTTAATTTCTCTGTCTGAATTTTCAGACTAATAGCATTTTTCGCAATCTTTTTATTCAGAAACTTTGATAAAATTGTATTTGATTCTCTATTTATTTCTTGAAGAATAAAATTAATCTTTTTTCCAGAAAGCTCTTTTGATTTAATTGATGATTCTATCTGGTTAAAATGACTTTTTGTTCTATCTATCTCTTCAGTAATATCTAATTTCTCAATATCTTCAATCTTAGAATCAGAATTACTTTTCCCGTTGGCCAATTTAGTAACTTCTTTGAGGTAAATAGATTGAATATTACGCAAATCTTTCTTGGCAATGGCAATATACTTCAAGAATTCTTTTTGAATATCGTTTCCTTCTTTAACTCTCATTGATATAGCTTGATTTGTTGCTGTATTAACAGCTTTAAGAATTTTATTATCAAAAGCCTTATCTGATGTAGAAAATCTAACTAAATCATTGCTGGAAAAAAGTTTGTTATAGTCTAATTTTAGATTATATTTTTTTTCTATATCTTTATAAGCCTTAAGAAAACTCTCTATTTTATGATTATTCACTTTGAACTGATTCTTAGAATCAATTTTTATGCTTAGAGTCACAGAACCTCGTTTTAATTTTTTCTTTAGAAATCTTCTAATTTTATATTCTGTTTCTCCAGATAAATCAAAATATCGTGTTTGTAGCTCGAAATATCTAGAATTAAAAGATCTAATCTCTACGTCAATAGAAATGGATTTATCTTCGTAATGGCCAAAACCAAAACCTGTCATACTAACTAACATTATTTCCCTAGTAATCCTTTATTTTTTTTCAGATAATCTTGCTGCTTTACCAGAAAGATTTCTTAGATAGTATAATTTAGCTTTTCTTACCTTGTTAACCTTGTTAACCTTGATAGAAGCTATGCTAGGAGAGTGAAGAGGAAAAATTCTTTCAACACCTATACCATTAGAAACTTTTCTGACGGTAATTGTTTCCCCAACACCAGAACCTTTTCTTGCAATTACTGTACCTTTAAAAAGCTGTTGACGAACTTTCTGTCCTTCTTTTACATTGACGTTGATTGATAATATATCGCCAGGTTTAAAGTCTGGAATTTTTTTTGAATTTTCTTTACTCATTTCTTTTTTTCTTTATATTTCTTCCAAAGATCAGGTCTTTTATCTTTAGTTATCTCAATTTTCTTATTTTTTTTCCACTCTTCAATCAACTGATGATTCCCAGATAACAGCACATCAGGCACTTTTAACCCATCAATCTCATTTGGTCGCGTAAAATAAGGAGCATCAAGTAAATCGTCAACAAAAGAATCTGTCATTGCCGAATTTAAATCATTAAGAACTCCTGGTACTAATCTGATAATTGAATCAAAAACTATCATAGAAGAAAGTTCTCCATTTGAAATAACATAGTCTCCTATTGAAATTTCAGAATCAACGTATTTATCAATTACTCTCTGATCTATACCCTTGTAATGACCGCATATAAAAATCAATGAATTTTCTTTACTTAAATTTTCAGAAACTGAATGATTTAGAATTTCACCTTTTGGAGAAGGAAAGATTATCTTAGGTTTATGAGAAGATTTATCAATACAATGTTCTATAGCCTTAAACAAAGGCTCACACATCATAATCATTCCACTTCCTCCACCATAAGGTTCATCATCAATTTGTTTATATTCATTGTTTGAGAAATCTCTAAGATTAATAACATCAATATTAACCAAATTTTTCTTTATCCCTTGGTTTGAGATATTATTTTTAACTAGAGTTTCAACTAGTTCTGGAAAAGGGGTAATAAAATAGATATTCATTATCAATAACCTAAAAATTTATTCAACTACATCAAGTCTTGCTTTTTTACCACCTTTTTTGGCATTAATAGCAAATAATATTGTTCTGATTGCAGAAATATTTCTTCCACTTTTTCCAATAACTTTACCAAAATCATCTTTAGAAACTTTTAGTTCAAGAATTATTTGATTTTCTGTCTCAACCTCTTTGATATCAACTTCTTCAGGACTATCCACTAATTCGCTAACAATTGCCTTAATAAGATCCGTCAATTCCATCATACCTCCTTATTATAATATCAAATCTTTAGTTAAGATTTTTCTTCAGCTGGAGCTTCTTCTTTTGCTGGTTCTTCAGCTGGAGCTTCTTCTACCGGAGCTTCTTCTACCGGAGCTTCTTCTTTTGCTGGTTCTTCAGCTGGAGCT
>ENA-UPTF01000098-UPTF01000098.1-marine-metagenome-genome-assembly--contig:-NODE-98-length-58925-cov-7.842560_pt1 | contig 58925 bp, 60 predicted proteins | sample MGYA00238166_ERZ767019 | MGnify/ENA primary metagenome ERZ767019 (study PRJEB28930, sample SAMN06266391) | marine metagenome | isolation source: Sea water from 250 m depth | place: Atlantic Ocean | study... | reverse complement strand
CAAATTGAATCCAGTAATCCAGAAGCTATACTGGACGGTGATATAAATAAATTTCTAGAAGCGAGCCTCAAAGAAGGTATCTAAAAAAATAGAGAATGTCAGAAAAAAAAGAAGATCAGAATAAACTCATTAAAGAAAGGCGATCTAAACTTAGCTCACTTAGAGAGTCAGGATTTAATTTTCCTAAACCCATTCCCATTGATAGTTATTGTATTGACTTAAATAACAACCACGAAGAATCCAGTAAAGAGGATCTTGAAAATCTTAATAAAGAGGTAGCCATTGCTGGAAGAATGATGGCTAAGAGGATTATGGGTAAATCCAGTTTCTCTAAAATTAAAGACGGAACAAGCTCTATTCAGATATTTATTAATTCAAAGAATGTTTCTGAAGAACTCTATGAACAGTTTAAAACCTATGATGTCGGCGATATTTTATGGGTCAAAGGAACATTATTTAAAACTAAAACCGATGAACTAACTATTAATGCTAATGAAATTGAGTTGCTCACAAAATCGTTAAGACCCTTGCCGGAGAAATACCATGGTCTCACAGATACCGAAACCAGATATCGCAAGAGATATCTCGATTTGATTATGTCTGATGAGAGTAGGGATGTTTTTGAAAATCGATCAAAAATTATTACTACCATAAGAAAGTATCTAAACGAACAAGAAATCCTTGAAGTTGAAACACCAATGATGCAGCCAATCCCAGGCGGTGCTATTGCTAGACCATTTGTTACTCATCACAATACTCTGGATAAGGATTTTTATCTTCGAATTGCACCTGAGCTTTATTTGAAGCGTTTGGTTGTCGGGGGTATGCATCGAGTTTATGAAATCAATCGTTCCTTTAGGAACGAAGGCGTTTCCACCCAACACAATCCCGAGTTTACAATGCTAGAACTTTATTTAGCATTTGCCTCTTATGAGGAGATCATGACCTTGGTTGAGGAAATGGTTATAGAAATTTCTAAAGGTCTATATGGCTCTACAACAATTACATATCAGGATAAGGAGTATGATTTATCGGGTCCATATAAAAGAATTACTCTAGAGGAATCAGTGATGGAATTTAATCCCGATATGAATCGAGAAAAATTAAGAGATCAGCACTATCTATTGGGAGTTTGTAAGAAACTTAAGATCAAAAACAGTAAAGACATGCCAGCTGGAAAACTACTATTAGAGATCTTTGAGAAAACAGTTGAAGAGCATTTGATTGAACCCACATTTATTACAGCTTATCCAAAAGATGTTTCTCCTTTATCAAGAGCTAATGATGAGGACCCTTGGTTGGTTGATCGTTTTGAGTTCTTTATAGCAGGAAGAGAATTGGCAAATGGATTTCATGAATTAAATGACCCCGATGATCAGTCACAACGTTTTAAGGATCAGGTCAAGGAAAGAGATAGTGGAGACGATGAGGCTATGGTTTACGATGAAGATTACATAGAAGCATTAGAATATGGAATGCCGCCAACTTCAGGTCTCGGGGTGGGGATCGATAGGTTAACGATGATTTTCACTGATAAACCTTCAATAAGAGATGTTTTGTTATTCCCTCATATGAGAAATAAATAGTTTTAAAGGAGTAACCCATGCAAAATCCAATTAATAGATCTCTATTTGTTTTAGTTACATTATTACTCTTAGGGATGGTTTTCATAATCAGCCCAGCTCAGATTCCCGTGATTATATTCAAAGCAAGTTTAGTTTCATTGGCGGCAATCCTTGGCTATTGGATAGACTATTTGTTATTTCCACATATGAGGCCAGGAGTGATTGATAAAATAGAAAAGGACCCAATTATTAGGGCTTCAATTGCAATTAGAAGGGCGATTATTATTTTTGGTACCATATTGGGTATCTCCATGGCATTGTGATAAGACTGTTTGTCACTTTTCTTATTTTTTTTCTTATTATTCCTCAACTCAATGCTGAAGCACCAAGATCTAGTCTTAAATACAAAAGAGACTTAATTAGGCATTCTCGAATTGTTTGGGGCTTAAATGCTCCGATTCCTTTATTTGCATCTCAAATACACCAAGAAAGTTCATGGAATCATCTTGCGAAAAGTAAGTATGCCGAAGGCCTAAGTCAATTTACTCGAAGTACAGCTGATTGGATAGTGGATGTCTATCCAGAGTTAAAAAGAGCTAATGTATACAATCCGAAATGGTCCATGAGAGCAATGTTGCTCTATGACAATTGGTTGTATGAGAGGATTTCATCTGAAAATGAATGTGAACAATGGGCAATGGTTTTGAGTTCATATAATGGAGGTCTTACTTGGTTAAATAGAGATAAAAAACTAACAAAGTCACGTGGAGGTAACCCACAAAAATGGTGGAATAATGTTGAGAATTTTAGCCAAAGGGCAGATTGGGCCATCATTGAAAATAGAAACTATGCCAGGAAGATAATCTATGAGCATCAGTCTATATATGGTGACTGGGGAAGATATTATATTTGTGAAGAAAACCAGGAAACAAAATAAGCAATCAACTTTTATAAGAGGACGATTCCTTTATTCCTTATATTCAATTGATTCCCAGAATCAGAAGTATTAATTACAGCAAGACTAGTAGATTTTTCATTGATCAATGCAGAAATAACAACAGTTCCAACTTTCTTTGATTCATTTTGAATTTCTGAACCAATTGGAATATGACTTTGGTTCTCATCATTTATTATAAACATTCGTTGTTTAATTTTACCTCTATGTTGAACTCTTGCTATAACCTCTTGACCCGTGTAGCAACCTTTTGAAAAACTGACTGCATCTAAAATATCCAAATTGAGCATTTGAGGAATAAATTTTTGAGAGCTCTCCTTGGTAATTATTGGTATCTTTTTTTTAATATCACACTGAATCCATTCTTCGCTTGCAATAAAGTCATCAATGTTTTCAGGCACTTGATTTGCAAGTGCTAACATTCTTTCTGAATCATTCGAAAGTGATTTAAACAATTGTTGATTGCTGACAGAGTTATTTGTATAAATGCCGAATACCATTCTCTCGCTTTGCTCTACAGTGACTTTTGACCTGAGAATATAGCGCTGAAGATGGGTTTCAAGATCATCAATTAGATCAGAACTTAGAATAAGATAGTAGGCTTCATTCCAATATTGTATTAAAGAAGTTGCAATGATTCTGCCTTGCGGATTGCAGAAGGATGTCAGATGTATTTGATCATCATTTAGTTCGCCGGTGTCTTGTGTCATTTGACCTTGCAGAAACTCGGTAGCATCATCTCCACTAATTTTTAATACTGATAGATGTTCTAATGTTTTCATAAATCTTTCTAAATATTATGCTCGAATTGTAAAAAGTAACTGTTCCGTTATTCCAGATAAAGTATAATTCATCAATAAAAATCTTACCAAGATATGAGCAAAAATAATGAACCTTTATCTCCTCACTTGACTATATACAAGTGGCAGGTTACTAACACCTTATCGATAATGCATAGATTTTCTGGGTTCACCCTTTGTTTTGGCGGGGTATTTCTTTCAATATGGTTAATCTCTTTAGGTTTAGGTGATTCTGCTTATACATTATTTGTTAGATTCTCAAATCACATTATTATAAAGCTCTTCTTTCTAGCCTTAAGTTTTGCTTTCTTTTACCACTCATTGAACGGTATTCGGCATTTAATGTGGGATATAGGTAAAGGTTTTGAGACGAATGAATTGAAGGTATCTGGGGCTTTAGTTGTAGTTGGAGCTATTCTTTTTGCTTGTTTATTTTGGTTAAAAATACTGGATTTGCTATGAGATTATTTTTAAGAGTTAGAAAGATATTTGGGGTGGCTCCTTTTGAGCATTCAAGCGAGCATTGGAAGAGTCAGAGGCAGACAGCAATAATTGTTTTCTTTTTAACTTATTGGCTAATCTATCAAATTATTTTTACATTTCATGGTTCAGACTTAATTCTTATTAGAGAATGGATCTCTAATCCCATAAATGAGTTACTAATTCTCTTAACTGTAATTTTCTCTCTGTATCACGGAGAACTTGGATTACAAGTAATTGTTGAAGACTATATATCAACAACACAAACTCAGCGAAATATAATGTTTATGATTAGATTGCTTCGATTGTTATTAATGACATCGGTCATTATCTCATTAATTTATTTGAGGCTTTGATTAATCTAATTATATGAGGGTTAATGCATAAATTATGACTAAAGGATATGAATTTGTTGAACATCAGCACGATGTAGTCGTGGTGGGAGCTGGCGGTGCTGGATTGAGAGCGACCCTAGGGTTGGTTGAAGCTGGACTATCTACAGCGTGTGTTACCAAAGTTTTTCCTACAAGAAGCCATACTGTGGCTGCACAAGGAGGTATTAGTGCAGCATTAGGTAATATGGGCGAAGACGATTGGCGATGGCATATGTACGATACTGTCAAAGGTTCTGATTGGCTTGGTGATCAAGACGCTATAGCATTCATGTGTAAACAAGCTGCCACTGCTGTTTTAGAATTAGAAAGATACGGTATTCCATTTTCTAGGACACCTGAAGGTAAGATTTATCAAAGGGCTTTTGGAGGGATGACAACTCATTTTGGGGAGGGTATTGCTCAAAGGACTTGTGCTGCTGCTGATAGGACCGGTCACGCGATGCTGCATACTCTTTATCAGCAGTCGATTAAGAATAAGGCTGAGTTTTTTGTTGAATTCTTTGCTCTTGAACTAATTATGGAGAACGGTCAATGCAGGGGCATTGTAGCCCTTGAAATGTCAACAGGTCATCTGCATCTCTTTAAAGCTAAAAAAGTAATACTTGCCACTGGTGGTCATGGAAGAACCTATTTTTCATGCACTGCAGCTCATACCTGTACAGGAGATGGCTCTGGGATGGTCTTGAGAGCTGGATTGCCTCTACAAGATATGGAATTTGTTCAATTTCACCCAACAGGCATATATGGGGTTGGTTGTTTAATTACTGAAGGAGTGAGAGGCGAAGGCGGATTTTTGACCAATTCTGAAGGCGAACGATTCATGGAGAAATACGCACCAAATGCAAAAGATTTAGCTTCACGAGATGTCGTCAGCCGGTCCATTACACTTGAAATCCTAGAGGGCAGAGGCGTTGGACCAAATAAGGATAGAATGGACTTAAATCTGCAACACCTTGACCCCAAAGTAATTGAGGAGAGATTACCTGGAATATCAGAAACAGCTAGAATATTCGCAGATGTTGACGTGACCAAAGAACCTATCCCTGTTATTCCTACTGTTCACTATGATATGGGAGGCATCCCAACAAACAAACACACTGAAGTGGTTACCAAGAATAAGAACGGTGAGATGGAAGTTGTCGAAGGATTGATGGCAGTTGGAGAGGCTGCTTCTGTTTCTGTCCACGGTGCCAATAGACTAGGCTCTAACTCACTTCTCGATTTGGTGGTTTTTGGAAAAGAGGCTGCAGAGCAATGTGCGAGGACAATTAATAAAGATGATAAAGAAGAATCACTACCTCAAGATGAAATCGATAGGATAGTTGATAAATTTGATTCCATAAGATTTGCAAAGGGATCTTTAGCTACAGCGGATATTAGGCTAGAGATGCAACAGATTATGCAAAACCACGCCTCTGTTTTTAGGACAGAAGAGATTCTCTCAGAGGGGGTAAAGAAACTTTCAGCTTGCCTAGATTCGTTTAAAGATGTTTCTGTTACTGATAGAGGACTAATTTGGAACACTGATCTAATTGAAACATTGGAATTAGAAAATCTATTAGGCCAAGCTATCATTACAATGGAATCTGCTTTGGCTAGGAAAGAGAGTAGGGGCGCACACGCTAGAGATGATTACCCAGACCGCGATGATGAAAATTGGCTTAAGCATAGCTTAGGCTGGTTAGATTTAACCAATGAAACTCGTATTGACTCTCAACCAGTTCAGCTTGATACTAAGACCGATGAAGTTGAATCGATACCATTAAAAGCTAGGGTGTATTAGGAGATTAAGCAGATGGCAGACTTTACCTTACCTGAAAATTCTAAAGTTAATAAAGGTAATATATTTAAAGCTGATGAAGATGCTAAAAATATCAGAAAATTCCTGGTATACAGATATGACCCTAATGACGATTCTAATCCAAGAATAGACACCTATGAGATTGATTTAGACCAATGCGGACCAATGGTGTTAGATGCTTTAATTAAGATTAAAGCTGATTTTGATCCCTCGCTTTCATTTAGAAGGTCATGCAGGGAAGGAATATGTGGGTCCTGCTCCCATAACATTAACGGTGTAAACACATTGGCTTGTACTCAACCTATAAAAGACTTAAAGGGGGAGATAAGAGTCTACCCTTTGCCTCACATGAAAGTTGTCAAGGATCTGGTCATTGATCTTACAGATTTTTATGAACAGTACGCTTCCATTGAGCCATGGTTAAAAACGAGTTCAGAACCACCAGAAGGGGCTGAACGATATCAAACCAAAGATCAGCAAGAAAAAATAGATCGACCCTCTGCTTGCATCCTCTGTGCCTGTTGCTCAACTGCTTGTCCTAGTTACTGGTGGAACGGCGATAAGTATTTAGGACCTGCTGCTTTATTGGCATCTTATAGATGGCTTCAAGACAGCAGAGATGAGGCTAAGGAAGAAAGACTAAGAGAGCTTAACGATTCATCCAAGCTTTTTAAGTGTCACACGATTATGAATTGTTCACTTGCTTGCCCAAAAGATCTTAATCCAGGCCAAGCTATTGCAGAGATTAAAAAAATGATAGCTACTCAGGATGTGAATGAATCAGACCATAAATGACTTATCCAGAATTAAGTGGAGATGCAGGCGAGGAACAAAGGAACTAGATTTTCTTCTCCTAAATTATTTTAATCAGAAATACAAAGCTGCTGCCGAAGAGGATCAGAGGATATTTCTTGATTTGCTAGAATTACAGGATCCAAAATTAATAGAATATTTTGCTGAACCAAAAGAAATTAAAGACACAGGAATGCAGCGAATTATTTCAGAAATTTTGGGGAGCACTGAAGGTTATTTGATCAAATGAAAAATATAAGAAATTTCTCAATTATCGCTCACATCGATCATGGAAAATCGACTCTTGCTGATCGACTTATACAATTATGCGGTGGACTTGATGAAAGAGAAATGAAAGAACAAGTGTTGGATACCATGGATCTTGAGCAAGAGCGTGGTATTACTATAAAAGCACAAAGTGTTTCTCTAGACTATTCAGCCAAAAACGGTACAAATTATGTTTTAAACCTGATTGACACTCCTGGTCATGTTGATTTTTCGTACGAAGTATCCAGATCATTAGCAGCTTGCGAGGGAGCCCTACTAGTTGTTGATGCATCTCAAGGTGTGGAGGCTCAGAGTGTTGCCAATTGTTACAGTGCGATAGAACAAGGTTTAGAGATTATCCCTGTTATTAATAAGATTGATCTACCTGCAGCAGATCCTGAAAAAGTTATTTCTGACATTGAAGAAATTATAGGCATTGAAGTTGAGGAACCTATTTTGATCAGTGCAAAAACAGGGGAGGGTATAGATGCATTAATGGAAAGAATTGTTTCAGATATCCCAGCACCTATTGATCATAAGAAAAAGAATCTAGAGGCATTAATAATTGATTCATGGTTTGATCAATACGTGGGCGTTGTTTCTCTTCTTCGGATAGTGAATGGAAAGATCTCGGTTGGAGATAAAATCAAAGTCATGTCAACCAAAAATGAATTTACAGTTAATGATGTAGGTGTCTATACACCAAAAACAAAAAGTAAGAAATCACTTGAGGCTGGAGAGGTAGGGTTCTTGATTGCAGGTGTTAAGGATATCTATGGAGCGCCTGTAGGTGATACGATTACAGAGTACAAAGATCCTAGTACAGAAGCTCTTCCAGGGTTTAAAACAATTCAGCCAAGAGTATTTGCTGGCCTTTACCCATCAGTTTCAGAGGATCTCGAGGCTTTTAGGGAAGCTTTGGATAAACTTAAATTAAACGATGCCTCACTTCATTTTGAGCCAGAATCTTCATCTGCCCTAGGTATAGGTTTTAGGTGTGGTTTTCTTGGTATGCTGCACATGGAAATAGTTCAAGAGCGCTTAGAACGTGAATATAATCTGGATCTAGTTACAACTTCACCAACTGTGGTTTATGAAGTGCTTAAAACCAATGGTGAGGTGATTCAAATCGATAACCCTGATGCTCTTCCAGCTATGAATTATGTTAAAGAAATCCGTGAACCTATTGTGGAAGCAACAATTCTTCTACCTCCTGATTTTGTCGGCAACGTTATTCAATTATGTGAATCCAGGCGAGGAGTTCAAAAACGCTTACAATATTTAGGTAGACAAGTGGTTTTAGACTATGAGTTACCTCTGGCTGAAGTGGTGTTGGATTTTTTTGATCAACTCAAATCTATTTCAAAAGGTTACGCATCATTTGACTACTCTTTTCTAAGGTTTAAACCAGATCAATTGGTTCGATTAGATATTTTAGTTAACAGAGAAAAGGTGGACGCATTCTCAGTGATCATTCATAGAGAAAGTGCTGTCCAGAGAGGGAGAAAGATTATCGAAAGATTGACGAAAATTATTCCACGCCAGATGTTTGAAGTGGCTTTACAAGCAGCGATAGGGGCCAAAATAATAGCTAGAGGCAATGTTAAGGCCTTTAGAAAGAATGTTACCGCAAAACTTTATGGAGGCGATGTTACTCGAAAAATGAAATTGTTAAAAAAACAAAAAGCAGGAAAGAAACGAATGAAACAATTTGGTTCAGTCGAAATTCCTCAAGAAGCCTTTCTATCCATTATGCGAAAAGACGGTTCAAGAAAGTCATAATTAATTCATAATAGTGCAGCATTTATAGAATCAATCGCCTTATAATATGACTTATGATATTTGATTTTCAGACAATTTTATTTTTTATCATCCTATTTTTATCTCTAATTTGGGTTGTTGGCCGATTTTTTTTGAAAAAGAAATCGAGTCTCATAGAATTATCAGAAGCTTTGGTTCCGATCCTCTTGCTTATCTTTTTACTGAGATCTTTTATTTTTGAACCTTTTAGGATTCCCTCGGGCTCAATGATGCCTACCTTGGAGAAAGGAGATTTTATCATTGTTAGAAAATATGCTTATGATCTCAGACTACCGGTAACCGGGAAATCACTTAAAACCACTAATGAGCCTCAGAGAGGTGATGTTGTTGTGTTTCTTTTTCCTTGTGACCCTTCTATCAAATACATTAAGCGATTGGTTGGTTTACCAGGCGATGAAATTAACTACAACAACAAAGAACTTACAATCAATGGCACTAAAGTGAAAAGTAAATATCAATCAGTTTTTAAGGACCCTAAACAATACGGGTCCCATGTCTATGAAGAAACTTTTGATGAAGGGAATCATTCTTTACTTTTAATCCCATCGAGACGGGGCAGAGAAGGGTCCTTTAGTGTTCCAGACGGCCAATATTTCTTTATGGGAGATAATCGAGACAACAGTAAGGACAGTAGATACGAGTGTCCTGGATTTGTTTCAAGGGATCTCTTTGTGGGGAGGGCCACTAGAATATGGTTTAACTGGGATTTCAGCTCTTTTCCCAAATGGGAAAGAATTGGGGACAAGATCGAATAACTTCATATTTTGAGTAATCAATCAAAATCTAATTGGTGTCTAAATAGTTTCAACTATGACTTTAGAAGCTCCTCACTTCTGGAGTTAGCATTAACACATAGGAGTTATTCCGCAGAGAATAACGAGCGCCTGGAATTTTTAGGCGATGCTGTATTAGACCTGGTTTTGAGTGATGTACTATTTCAGCTATACCCTTCGGTCGATGAAGGAAACTTAAGCCTGATGCGTGCATCAATAGTTAATGAAAGGTCATTGTCAGCTTTAGCAAGACAGCTGGGTATTAATGAGCAGATTATTCTAGGGGAAGGGGAGAGCCTTTCAGGTGGGCAGCAAAGAGATTCAATTTTAGCAAATACCCTGGAGGCGATTGTGGGAGCAATTTATCTGGATAGCAACTTTGAAAAAATAGCAGCTGTTATTAAAACTATTTTTAATGACTCAATAAACTCTATTGATCCATCATTAAGTTATAAAGATGACAAAAGCACACTCCAAGAATTACTGCAACAACAACAAATGAATCTTCCAGAATATCGTTTAATAAAAACAACTGGCGAAAAACACGACCAGCAATTTTTCATTGAATGTGTGATAAAAGATGAGGGTATTACTACCTCAGGTGATGGAAAAACAATTAAAATTGCCGAACAAGAAGCCGCACGGGAAGCCTTAAAAAGGCTTGCAGATGACAAAGGAGAATAAGAAAACAGGTTACGTGGCCGTATTAGGCAGACCAAATGTTGGGAAGTCAACACTGGTCAATTCTCTTGTTGGCGAAAAAATTTCTATTGTGACTTCTAAGCCACAAACCACACAGATCAATGTTTTAGGGATAGTTCACAATAAAGAATCACAAATTATCTTCGTCGACACGCCCGGTCTCGTCTCAGAAAAGCAAATGAAATTTAATTCCAAAGCTCTTAATAGAGAGGCAGTTAATGCCTTATCTCAGGCAGATTTAGTGTTAATGATGGTTGAAGCAAATGTGTGGAAGAAAACTGATGACTATATATTCAACCACCTTAAAGAAATGAGCATGCAGGGCATATTAGTTGTTAACAAGGTAGATCGATACAAAGATAAGAATAAGATACTTGATTTTCTAAAGGACCGATCTGAGAATGATGTTTTTATCGATACCGTTCCTATATCAGCACTGTATGAAAAAAATTTAATTAGATTGATTGAAGTTATTGAAAGACATCTGCCAATCAAGTCTCCAGAATTTGATAAGGACACTGTTACTGACAAGGATACCTTTTTTCGAATAACCGAGATTTTAAGAGAACGATTAATGCACCACCTCAGAGATGAGTTACCTTATAGTCTTGATTGCTCGATAGATAATTTTGAAGATAAAGAAAAGATTGTGATGATAGATTTACTGATTAAAACAAAAAAAGACGCCCATAAAAAAATTATTATTGGTAAGGGTGGCGGTTTACTCAAGCAGGTTGGTACAGAAGCAAGAAAAGAAATAGAGACTTTGGTTGGCAAGAAAGTCTTTCTTACAACTCAAGTTCGGTCAATCAAAAGAGGGAAAAACAGGGCTTTATGAAGTCCCATCAGTTAATTGAAGGTGAGCCAGCCTATTTAATCCATCAACGGCCTTACTCTGAGACCAGCCAGATTATTAATTTATTTTCTCGCCATTATGGAAGAGTCGATGTTATTGCAAAAGGTTCAAAAAGACCTAAATCTAAATTCAAGTCCTTTTTGCAGCCTTTTTCACCAATATTGGTTTCTTGGTCAGGCCGATCACAACTAAAAACATTAAGAAGTGTGGATATCAGCTCAAGAAAACAACCCAATGTCACAGGAAAACATTTAATGTCTGCTTTTTATTTAAATGAGCTTATTCTTAACTTTTTAACAACTGCTGACCCTTACCCAGATTTATTTGACACTTATTCCTTGGCTATCGAGAATTTATCAACTGCAGATTCGAGTGAAATTATTCTTAGAGAATTTGAAATAGAGCTCCTTACAGAAATTGGTTATGCCATCAATTTTCAGACCGAAGCTATGTCTTCAAAAAAGATCGAACCAAACCAGTCATACAGATTTATAGCAGAGGAGGGCTTTGTTAGTTCTATCGCTTCTTCTGCCCGTGATGCCCTTATTAAAGGATCTGTGATACATGCTATTGATCAAAGAGACTTCTCTGATCCTGAAACATTGAGGACTGCTAAGAGAATTGCTAGAGAATCTATTAAATATCATTTGTCTGGAAAGGAGTTAAACACCAAAAAGGTGGTTAAATCTCTTAAAAAAATGATTTAAATAATTAAAGTTTTCTAATAATCACGGTCCCAAATCTGATTTGCTCATACTCTTGGCACTTGACTCTTGTAAGAACTTCTATAACCAAATCAATCATTCTTTGGCTATTTCCACAAACAATCTCAAGGGGAACATCGGCTTGGTTTAAAAAGATGAAATTCTCGACCATCCTGTCCACTTCCTGATGTTTTATTCCATGCAGATCTAATTTTTTTAATTTCAAAGGATAATGTCCTCCAAACACACTGGAATTAATGATATGTTAAATCCATAAATGTATAAAACCAATGAGTAAAAATAAGAAAAGTAAATCCCCTGTTACCGGGCAAGAATATCAGGCAAGTTCTGAACCAAGGTATACGGGCATCCCTACGTTCATGAGAAGTCCATTAGCAACAACTTTGGATGATCTTGAAATAGCTTTGGTTGGAGTCCCGTACGACGGAGGTGTAACGAATCGTGCAGGAGCACGACACGGTCCTAGAGAAATAAGGAATCAATCCAGTCTAATGAGAGGTTATCACCACGTGACAAGAGTAAATCCCTTTGATCAGGCAAAGATTGCAGATGTTGGTGATGTTATTTTATCTGAACAATATAGTCATGAGGCTGTTGTGAAGGATATTTCTAATTTTTTTAGTCAGATCAAAAAAGCTGGAGTCATACCTCTTAGTGCCGGAGGTGATCATTCAATTACATACCCCATTTTTAAAGGCATAGCTAAAGACGGTCCTATTGGAATGATACATATCGATGCTCATACTGATACTTGGGGTGAAATCTGGGGATCGAAGTTTCACCATGGTTCACCATTTAGATTAGCGGTTGAGGATGGACTTCTCGATCCTAAAAGAACGATACAAATAGGGATCAGGGGAGCACAAAATTTTCTCGACGGAATAGATTTCTCTTTGTCATCAGGTATGCGTGTTGTATTTATTGAAGAATTTTATGAGATGGGATTAGAGAACATTATAAAAGAAGCAAGAGATGTTGTTGGAGATGGACCTGTTTACCTATCTTTTGATGTTGATGGCTTAGACCCTGTTTACGCACCAGGCACAGGAACTCCAGAAGTAGGAGGAATTACAACACTTGAAGCTCAACAATTCTTAAGAGGCCTTTTGGGCCTTAATTTTATAGGAGGTGATGTGGTTGAGGTTGCCCCTCCCTTTGACCAAACTGGAAACACAGCTTTAGTTGGCGCTACTATTATGTATGAAATTTTGTGTTTGTTTGCAGATCAATTTAAAAAATAAATTCTAACTTACATTGAACAAACAAATAGAATCAATTCCCAATCCTTATCACTCTAGTGGCGAGTCTATTAAAGAGAATACTGATACAGCTTATAATTTTCATAAGACTCTGCCGGGATATTTACCTACACCACTTCTTAATCTTAAGCATTTTGCTCAAAAGATAGGAATCAAAGACTGTTACATAAAAGATGAGAGTCAAAGGCTAGGTTTAAATGCATTCAAGGTTCTTGGAGCAAGTTATGCGATGGCAGAAGAGATAAAAAAACATATTCCAAAAGGACAATCTAATCTCAGTTTTGAGTCAATCAAAAGTCACAAAAAATCTATTAAGGATTTAACCTTTGTAACTGCGACTGATGGAAATCATGGGAGAGCTGTTGCCTGGTGCGCAGAACGATACGGTTGTCGGGCTGTTGTTTTTATGCCTAAAGGCACTGCAGAGATTAGACTTAAGACAATTCTGGAACATAAAGCCGAGGCTGAGATTACAGACCTAAATTATGATGAAACAGTAAAGTATGCTGAAACAGAGGCTATTAAGAATGATTGGGTGCTTCTTCAGGACTCATCTTGGCCTGGTTATACGGAAGTCGCAAAAAACATCATGTTAGGTTACACAACAATGGTTCAAGAGTTTTTTGAGCAAACCTCTGATTGGCCTACTCATGTTATTGCTCAAGCTGGGGTTGGTTCTTTTGCAGCTTCAATATTTTCTAGCTTCATAAGATCGGGCAAACAAAAACCTAAATTTATCTTACTTGAACCATCTGGGGCAGCATGTTTTTTTAACTCTGTAAAAATAGGCGATAAAAAGCCACATTTAACACCTAATTTAAACACCATGATGGCAGGTCTATCATGCGGTATGCCAAGCATTTTGGCTTGGGATATTATTGTTTCTATTGCTGATTTTTTTACTATATGTGAAGACAATATAGCCATCAAGGGAATGCAAATATTGTCTCAACCACTCCAGGGAGACCCACTGATAATTTCAGGCGAGAGCGGAGCAGTCCCCATAGGTTTTCTCCATGAGGTTGCAACTAATTCTCTTTATTCAGATTTGAGGGATCATTTAGAGCTGGACACTTCATCGAAAGTGCTCTTTTTTTCGACTGAAGGAGACACTGATCCAGAGTTATATAAGAAATATACTTCCTAGGTAGGCTTATTAAAATAATTCCATAATCATACATCGAGCAGAGCCACCGCCATAGGCTTCAATTGTCTTCAGATCTGAATGGATAATATGTTTAAAATAATTATTTAAAACCTTTAGTTGTGAACTCTCATATCCTTCATAAGCTCTAGTCGACATGATTAAGTTAATGGAATTATTAAGGTCTTTTACTTCAATGCAGTTACCGCAGAAATTAATTAATTGATCGCTAGAAATTTCTAATATCTCGTGAGTCTTTGATAACTGGTTAATCACGTTATTGGCCCCTGTTTTAATTGCCTCTGTGCAGATTACAGCTAATTCAGTTCCGATATACATCATTACATCACTATGATAGATAGGTTTTCCCGTATGACTCTGGGTTTCAAAAGCAAATAATTGATAGTCATGTTCACTTGCCCATTTCTTAGCAAGTTCCTCATCAGATCTTGGTGATATTCCCATATACGCCACTCGATTTACCCTATCGAGGACTAAGCTGCTTGTACCCTCTAAAAACTGAGACTTATTTTCATACTCGCTGTAATCCAAAGTGGTTTTATATGTACGATTGAGATCTTGGATGTGATTTTCTGATTTTTCCAGCCTTCTGTTTTTACCTAGCATGCTAAATATATGCATAGATTGATCATCAAATGTAACAGCCCAGTTTGGAAAAATGTTATCAGGGCAGCCTTTTTGTCCTAAAAAAGTGGTCACTCTAATATCATGATCTAATAGATTTTCCTCAAACTGATCAAATTCAACCAGAGCTTCATTCAGGATCTCTGATCGGGGTTTATTGTTATTAGTGTTTTGATAATGGTTGGTCTCTATGGTCTGCTCGTTAGAATAAAATTCTACAGGTTTGATCAGTAACACATGATTCGTTGATTGAGGGCTCATTTTAAGATCTGGATTCGCTTTCCACTTTAAGGATGGTAGTTTTTATTATCTCTAATGCCCATTCAATTTCTTCTTTATTGATTATAAGAGGAGGAGCAAATCGGATAACTGTCTCATGTGTTTCTTTGCATAAGATTCCTTCTTTTAATAATAACTTAGATAATTCCTTACCAGAGATAAAGTTTGGGTCAATGACGACACCAATCCAAAGGCCTTTACCTCTAACTTCTTTAATTACATTGCTGTTAATATCACCAAGTGCATTTTTGAAAAATTCACCAAGCACACGACTATTTTCTATCAAGTTTTCTTCCTCGAGGAGTTCTATTGATCTTTTACCTATTGCAGCTGCAAGAGGGTTACCGCCAAATGTTGAGCCATGAGATCCTGGGTTAAGCCATTGCATGACTTCTTTAGATGATAGGAAGCATGATACTGGCATAAAACCTCCCCCAAGCGCTTTACCTAAAATAAGACCATCCGGTTGTATATTAGCGTGTTCAAAGGCAAACATTTTCCCCGTTCTACCTAGGCCCGATTGCACCTCATCAAGAATCATTAATACCCCATGCTTTGTGCAAATATCTCTAATCTCAGCTAGCCAATTGTCTGGAGGTATAATGATTCCTCCTTCACCCTGAATTGGTTCAACTAAAACAGCAGCTGTGTTTTCAGTCATTGCCTCCTCAATAGCTTTAGATGAACCAAACTCCACTGAAATAAACCCAGGTGTGTGCGGTCCAAAATCATCCTTAGAGTTAGCATCACTGGAAAAACTAATAATGGTAGTGGTTCTTCCATGAAAATTACCGTCAGCGACAATAATTTCTGCTTTGTTTGGTTCTATTTTCTTAGATCGATAAGCCCATCGCCTAGAGGCCTTTATGGCTGTTTCTACTGCTTCTGCTCCTGAATTCATTGGTAGTGCCATGTCGAAATTACTCACTGAGGTAATTGTCTCTAGATATGGCCCAAGAGTATCAGTGTAGAAGGCTCTTGAGGTCAAGGCTAGGCGTGCTGATTGTTCATGGAGAACTTTTAGTAATTCAGGGTGTGAATGACCATGACTTACTGCAGAGTAGGCTGACATCATATCTAAATATTTTTTATTATCTACGTCCCAGACCCAAACTCCTTCTCCTTTAGATAACACCACAGGTAGAGGTTTATAATTATCGGGTCCAAAATTGGATTCTATCTCGATAAGACTCCGCTGATTGGAACTGGTCATTAGGTTAGCTCGGGAGTACTCCAATCTGGGTCTATCGGACCAATATCTTTGATGATTTCTCTATGACAACTCCAAGTACTAATGATAGCTTCCGGTGTTCCTATACCAGCTGAACGTGGATCTCCAGCCGGTCCAAACCAATGGTTTTGAGGAGCTCCTGTGGTTCTAGCTCTGATTCCAGTATAAGTTGTTCCATTAACTGTTAGACCTAATACTTGTTGTTGGAATAATGGGTCATTACTCACAACCGCTGCGGTTAAGTGTAGAGGTATCCGTTCCAAGGCTTCTAGAATAACCGACAACTCATCGTGTTTATAATTGATGATAACTTGAACAGGGCCAAAAACTTCAGAGGTAATAAGATCGAAATGATCGGTAAGCAATTGTTCAATTGGAATCTCTACTGCGGTTGGCTTCATTGAACCATATACGCTCGGGATAGTATGTGATTCTAGTTCTTCGTTCCCAAAGACTACCTCTGAGCCAGGTATTTGCAGTAGAGCATTGATATGATTCTTTATTTCTTTATTGCTCCAAGTCAATACAGGTCCAATACTCAGGTTATCAAGACGTCTTCGCTCTACAAGCTTTTTTAATCTTGGCATCAAATGATCTGTCCAATTTTCATGAACAAATAAAATACTTTGTGCTGAGCATTTTTGACCGGAAGCATTGTACGCATCTTCATCGCATTGCCAGGCAACGTAATCTACCCATTCAGAACTATAGTCTGGCCCTATGACTTTCCAGTCAAACCCAGCATCTTCAACTCTTATGCGTCCGTTCATATCTTGGGATAATTGTTCTGCGACTTGCGATGATCCTGTAAACTGAAGCATTCTTATTTTTTCATTAGAATCTTTGATTAAATTGCCCATTGTTGATCCACCGCAATGAATCATATCTGCATCTGTTATTGGTAGACCACAATATATAAGCATTCTCAGGAATTGCTCAAACACAACGCCGACGGTTGTCGCTGACTTAATCAACGGCCTGTTGCCCATAAAAAGAGCCCCCATAAATTGAAGTGCAGGGATCTCTAGTGGGAAATTAAAGGGTGCGATAATAACCACAGGTCCGTAAGGCCATCGATAACCTGATGATTCTTGGCCCACATGATCTCCTGGGTTAGAAAAACCCCTCCCTAGGAATCTCACACCGTCACCAGCAAAGTTTTCTAAAAATACTCTGGTTACTTTTACTTCTCCATAGCATTGATTATCAGTTTTTGGCATTACTCTTTGAATTAAGCGAATGAAAAAATCCTCTACTTCTTTATCTCTCATAACCTCTGCAGCTTTGGCGCAGACATTCCCTAGCATCACATAGCGGTCGACGTTTTTCAGAGGATTATGGAGTCCACTTTTAGGACAATCTCCTAAGTTCTTGATAAATTCATCAACGTTTTTTGTATTTGGAATTTTCAAGAAGTCCTCGCCGTTTAGAGGATCAGGAACATTATCGAAATATTCCTTTTCATCTCTCCATTGTCCAGATACAAGATTTTGGCATTTGCCAGGGTTGTTTCCATTCATCCCTTTAAATGGATCGACTGTTGCAAATTTTTCTAGATGACTCATTCTTATCCTATTTTAGAGCAAAAAGTACTTTTTTGGTCTTATAACTTACAAATGATTATAAGAATCAGCTATTATCATAAAAAATAGAAATTAATTCCATGAGTAAAAAAGACAGTATTTTATTGGGTGTTAATGTGGATCATGTGGCAACACTGAGACAAGCAAGAGGAATCAATTATCCTGACCCCGTCCAGATGGCTCTTATTGCAGAGAAGAATGGCGCTGACAGCATTACAGTCCATCTTAGAGAGGATAGAAGGCATATCCAGGATCACGATGTGGAGAGATTAATTGCAGTCATAGAAACTAGGGTTAATTTAGAGATGGCTGCAACTGAAGAGATGGTCGATATTGCCTGTTTACTTAAGCCTTATGACTGCTGCCTGGTTCCAGAAAAGAGACAAGAGCTAACCACTGAAGGTGGCTTAGATGTTTTTTCTCAACGCGAAGAACTTGCTGCTTCTATAGGACGGTTGAAAAAGTCAGGAATAAGAGTTTCTCTTTTTGTTGATCCCGATCCAAAGCAAATTGAATCCTGTCAGATGGTCGGTGCAGATGCCATCGAAATTCATACCGGCCTTTATGCTGATAGCCCTAATATCACTGATCAGGAATATGAATTAAATCGTATAAAAGAATGTGCAATTCATGGTGATCGAATAGGGCTAAGAGTCAATGCAGGACATGGTCTTCATTATGAAAACACTGCTGAAGTGGCAGCAATAAAAGAAATCAGGGAATTAAACATCGGTCATTCTATTATCTCTAAGTCAATTGATTTGGGCATTGCAGGAGCTGTTCAAGAAATGAAAGCCATAATGGCTAAAGCTAGGAAATGAGCATTTTTGGTATTGGTGTGGATATGGTCAACGTTGACCGTGTAAAGAAGATCCATGAAAAGTATGGAGACCGTTTTGTCTCCAAGATTTTGAATTATTCTGAAATAGAGCTTTACAAAGAAGCTAATGATCAGCATCGATTTTTAGCCAATCGCTTTGCAGGTAAAGAAGCAGCTTCAAAGGCCCTTGGCACAGGAATCTCTAAAGGCGTGACTTGGAAAGATTTTGGGATAGTTGCAAAACCCTCTGGACAGCCTGAATTGCTTTTATCTGACAATATGAAGAAGTTATTTGATAGAGAAGGAATTGCATCTTCTCATGTAAGCCTTACCGATGAAAAACCCTGGTCAATGGCCTTCGTTATTTTGGAGAGAAATCAGTGAAGACCATAATTTATGATATAGAGACTATTCCCGATCTTGATTTTGGAAGAAAACATATGAATCTCGATGGGTTGAGCGATGAAGATATTGGTCGTTCTATGTTTTTTCAACAACTACAAAAGCACGGTAATGAGTTTTTACCGATTGACCTACAGAAGGTTATTACCATTTCCTTTGTTACTGAGCACAATGGACATATTGAATTAAGTTCATGTACTGATGTAGCAACTTTTCTAGATTCTATTAAGGATGCGGATCATTTTGTAACATGGAACGGCAATCGATTTGATGTGCCTGTCCTTTATTTTAGAGCTGTGTTGAATAATTTAGCGGTCAATGAAAAGATCTTTGACAAGAATCATCACACAGACCTAAAGGCGCTATTATCAAATGGAGATATAAATTCAATTTCAGGACTGGATTGGGTCTCAAAACATTTAGGGTTACCTGGCAAATCGGAGCATACAGGAAATGCAGTTTGGGATTTATACCTAGAGAAAAAGATAGATGAAGTTGTACGATATTGTGAATCAGATGCTCTTAATACTTATTTAATTTATGTTCAGCATCAACTCTCAATGGGAGTTATTAATGAGCAAGAACTAAATACAAAGAAAGACACGCTTAAGAAATTTCTAGCTTCACAAGACAATCCTCATTCTGAGTTTATTCAACAGCTATAAATTCAATGGCCCGAATTACGATTTCAATTGCTAAGCAAAGACTCTACCTTGAGATAGATTCTCAAACTAGTGAGTATATAATCTCTACCTCAAGATTTGGTCCAGGTGAGAAAAAAGATAGTTTTTGCACACCACGGGGTAGACACATTATCCGAGCAAAGATAGGCGAGGGAGAGACTCGCGGCCAAATTTTCAAAGATCGAAGACCAACTGGTGATATCTATTCTCCCGATAGCCATAATTTAGAAGATGGTGACTGGATATTAACTCGGATACTTTGGTTAAGTGGAACAGAAGTGGGTAAAAATAGATTAGGTAATGTGGATACCATGCAACGATATATATATCTACATGGTGTTCCTGATGATGCCATTCTAGGTATCCCAAGATCAATAGGATGTATTAATATGTCGAACAATGATATTGAAGAGCTCTTTGATTTAGTTAAAGTTGGTACACCAGTTGAAATTGATTAACCAATGATTCTTGGACCTATTATAGTTTCTATTGAGGGCAAGAAACTCTCAGAAGATGATCGGCATACACTTCAACATGATTTGATTGGCGGGGTTATTCTTTTTTCAGAGAATTATGAGGATCGAGAGCAATTAATGGAGTTGGTTAGATCCATTAAGAAAGTTAAATCACCCGAATTAATCGTCTGTGTCGATCAAGAGGGCGGTCGTGTTCAAAGGTTTAGGCAGGGATTTTATAAACTGCCGTCGTTTAATGAACTGGGAAAGATTTATGATCGAACAAAAGAGGAGGGATTGAGAGCATCTTTTTTGGCAGCTCAGGTTAACGCATTGGAGTTAATGGATGTTGGCATTGATTTTAGTTTCTCACCAGTCATTGATATTGACCATGGGTTGTCGGATATTATTGGTGATCGATCCTTTCACTCGATTCCAGAAATTGTCACAGAGTTATCTGATTCCTATATCAATGGGCTTAAGAGCATAGGCATGAAAGCCGTTGTTAAGCATTTTCCAGGACATGGAGGAGTGACGCTTGATTCACACATTGACAAGCCTATAGATGAGCGGTCTCTAGATGATCTCGATAATGATTTAATGCCGTTTCAAAGCCTATTCAACAAAGATGTATCTGCCATTATGACTGCCCATATTTGCTTTCCGAGTATTGATTCATCAATGGTGACATTTTCAGAATATTGGTTAAATGATCTTCTGAGACAAAAATTTCAATTTCAGGGATTGGTTTTTTCGGATGATCTGTCAATGGGTGCCACAGAAGAGATCGGTTTAATGGAGGAACGTATTAATCTGGCCTTGTCTTCCGGTTGTGATGTGGTTATATGTTGTCACATGAAGGAGCAGATGAATTTGATTATAGAATCAGTCCAAAGTAATTATAAGAAGAACTTTGATAGTAAACTAGAAGTTATGAGACCTTCAGGTCAGTCTGAGTTTAGTTATGAGAATATTAGTGAGTTGTCTCAAGAACTTGATCATTTGCTAAATAATCCAACATAACCCTAATTTCATCTAACCTCTTTTTATCCTCAGAGTTTTCCACCTTAAATCCAAGAGACTGATCAGGATAGAGTCTGAATTTATCTCCGTTGCTTTCTATTAATTTTAGTAGTTGATCAGTTTCCACTTTTGTTGAGAGATGAAAGTAGAGCCGTCCGTACTGTTTGCTCATCTTAATGCGTTCAATTCCCAGAGCATTAGCTATTAGTTTAAGTTTAGTGATTTGCAGAAGATTTAAGGTAAATTCAGGCAAATTTCCAAAACGATCTTTTAATTCTTTTTTTATGGTTGTTATCTGCGCCCAATCCTTTGCTGCAGAAATACGTTTGTAAAACATTAATCTTAGATGCACATCAGGCATATAATCTTCCGTGATTAGATTTGGAATACCTAAATTGATATCTGTCATAAAAGAACTCTGTTCTTCCTTGTCATCATTTCTGTATGTGTTAATAGCTTCTTCTAATAAATCTTTATAAAGTGAGAATCCAATTTTTTGAATTTGCCCACTTTGTTCATCACCAAGGATTTCTCCAGCACCTCTTATCTCTAGATCATGAGTAGCCAAAATAAATCCTACACCAAGATCCTCAATTGCCTCTATTGCTTCAAGACGCTTGATTCCATCGGCGGATAGCAGTTGTTTTGGGGGTGTCAATAAGTAAGCATATGACTGTCTCTCAGAACGGCCAACCCTTCCTCTTAATTGATGCAGTTGAGCTAAACCAAATCGATCAGCGTTATTGATAATAATGGTGTTTGCATTAGGTATATCAAGTCCGCTTTCTATGATTGTCGTGGCTACTAGTAAGCTGAATTCGTTGTTATAGTATTTCATCATAATCTCTTCTAGTCTTTTTTCCCTCATCTTCCCATGAGCTATCTCCATGGAAATACCAGGAAGAAAAGCCTTCAATCGATCCACAATTTTCTTAATATCTTCAATCTTATTGTGAACAAAAAGTATCTGACCACCTCTATTAATTTCTCTCTGACATGCTTCTTTAATCAACGCATCTTCCCAGCGACTTATATATGTTCTAACGGCTAAACGACTTTCTGGCGGTGTTGATATCATAGAAATATCTTTAAGTTCTCCGATAGCCATATTTAGAGTCCTTGGTATCGGTGTTGCTGTCATGGCCAAATAATCAACAGAGTGCTTTATTTTTTTTAATTGTTCTTTATGCCTGACACCAAATCTATGCTCTTCATCAACAATAACTAGACCGATATTAGGATAGGTTATCTTTTCTGATAAGACAGCATGTGTGCCAATAATAATATCGGTTTCACCAGATTTAATAGTGCCGATTATTTTTTCTCTTTTTTTCGTAGTTTGAGTTCTAGATAAGAGCTCTATGTTAACTGGCCAATCACTAAATCTTTCTTGAAAGGTTTCGTAATGCTGTTGAGCAAGAAGAGTTGTTGGGACCATGATGACGACTTGATTGCCATTCATCACAGAACAAAAACCTGCCCTTAGAGCTACCTCAGTTTTTCCAAAACCAACATCCCCACAGATTAATCTATCCATTTTCTTAGACGAGGACATATCATCCAGTACCTGACTGATTGCTAGGGCTTGATCTTTGGTTAGAATGTAATGAAACCCAGAGCAGAATTGTTGATATTCATACTCATTGGTAGATTGATTCTTTCCAATCGTTAAGTTTCTTTTTGCATAGAGTTCGAGAAGTTCAGCAGCCACATCTTGTGCTTTAGTTTTTGCTTTACTGCAAATTTTCTTCCATTGGTCACTGCCAAGATAACTCAATAAGCTCTCATCATTGCTGTCACCGATGTACCTGGAGATTTTCTCCATCTGGGTTATTGGTAATTGCAGTAAATCACCTTTAGCATAATTGATACAGATATACTCTGATTCAACTTCATCGATGGTTAATTTAGTTAATCCATCATATTTTCCAATCCCATAATCTCTATGCACAACAAGGGTTCCTATCCTTAAGTCCTTCAAGTTTTCAATGATAGTCTCAGGGTTCTGCTGTTTTCTTGTGCCCACATGACGTTTTGATCGCTGTCCAAATAAATCAGCTTCTCCGATGATTGCGGTGTTTTTATCGTTTATCGCGAAACCGTTGCTTAGAATTTTAGGAGTTATATAAATTCCTTTGCTGTTATTAAGGAATTCACCCCATTCTTCAATCTTATTTACTTTTATTCCCTCGGATTTTAAAAAATCACTGATAATTGATTCCTTATTTTTTGTGGGAGCTGATATTAAAACTTTTTCCATAGAGTTTTCTTCAGTGTATTGAAGCAATTTTTCTCTATCGGACAAATCCTTACCAGCCATCCTTAGATTTATTGGTTCAGTGTTAAAGTTCAAGCTTATGCTTTTATCAGAGTCGGACAGTTTCTCTGGTTGAATCAGAACTGAGCACCGAGCCTTAATTTTCTTTATTTCTTTCTCGCTTTGAAAAAATAAATCATTAGGATGCATCAGTGGCTGAGTATCAGATTGGTAATCAGAGAATCTTTGATGAATTTGTTTTTCATACTCAGATAGACTCGATAAAGCACTTTCTAATAGATAAATTTTAGTCTCACCGTTTAAATAATCGATAATCGATGACATAGAGTCAAAAAATAAGGGTAGATAATTATAGATTCCATGACTTTCGGGATCATCATTGATCTCATTGTATAAAGGCCATTCCATTTGATTTCCCTCGAAATGATTTCTCATCTTAGTTTTAAAGGAGTCTATGGATTTTAGGTCTCTTGGAAAATGATTTGCCGAAATAATAGAAGTTTCTTTTACTTGTTCTATTGTTAACTGTGAATCCTTATCAAACAGTCGAATAGAGTCAATAAAATCGTCGTCAATATCTATTCTTATAGGGTTTATTTCATTTGGTGAATATAAGTCAATAATAGAACCTCTTACCGCATATTCTCCTTGATCTTTAACCACAGAAACACGATCAAAGCCATTTCGTTTTAGGGATTTTTTTAGTTCATCCATGGACAACTTTTCTCTAACCTTTATTTCTAAACTTTCAGAGTCAAAGAATTTTCGAGGTGGAAGTTTCCATAGACAGTTGGAGGCATTAATTATTAGAAGATCAATTTCTCCTTTCATTAATTTGTATATAATCTCTGATCTTTTTGAGAGAACATCACGTCTTGGTGAGCTCAAGTCATAAGGCAAAATCTCTAAATCTGGAAACACCTCAATCTCTTGATTAGTCTGGTTAAAGAATTTAATTTCTTCGGTCATTGATTCTGTTGAGAGACTATCTGGGCAGATAAGCAAGCGAGGTTCCTTTTTGAATAACATGTCTTCTGCTATCGCTAAACTTAATGAAGAACCATACAGTTGACCGTATTTTGCGATAGTAACCCCTGACTCTCGTTCATTGGCATTGATTAAAAGTTGTTTGGTTATCTTGTTCATCTTATTGACGTTTAGGGAGTGTATTATTTCACAGATTTGTTGTTTTTTTCTTCGTCTTTACGATTAAAGTATTTATGATGTTTCTTACTCATTAAAACTTAATTTACAGGATGCAGAACAAATTATTCATCGCCAGTCGTTTTCTTTTTACAAGAGATAAAGGTAAGTTTATTTCTATTGTAAGTCTTGTATCATCGATAGCGATCACCATAGGTATTGCTTCGATTCTTATCGTTTTATCAATCATGAATGGATTTGAGTCAGAAATTCATAAACGAATTTTAAATGTAGAGCCACATATAACGATAAAAAGCACTCAAGCTATTAGCTCAAATCCATTAAATCGAATTGATCTAACATTTATTGAGGGGATTGAGTCTATATCTTCTTCAATAGATTCTAAAGGGGTTATCCAATTCAATAACTTGACTGCTGGAGTCCAAATAAAAGGTCTAGATATCTTAGATAATAATTCCACAGGAAAGGGTTTTTTCGGTCAGTTTAAGCTATCTAATTTAGGATCATCTGAAATAATTATTGGCAAGTCTTTGGCTTATCGAATGGGAATTAGAATTGGCGATCAATTAATCATTCGGATTCCTAGCCTTGAGAATAAGCTATCATTTTCGCTTGGGAAGTCCCGGAGCTATATAGTTAGCGAAATTATCGAATTTGGCCTTGCAAAGTTCGATAACTCTTTGGTGATTGTTGCTAGTAATCAGCTTCTGGGTTCAGGTATGGATCAGAACTTATTTAATCATTGGTCCATTATGGTTAAGGATCCATATCAAACAAGTAAATACATCATTCAGTTGGAAAGACTGCTAAATAACACTGGACTCACTGTAAGTGATTGGTCAATGAATAACAGTGCATTATTTAAAGCAATCGTCATTGAGAAAACAATAATGAGTACTTTATTATTTCTCGTGGTCTTGGTGGCTATGTTCAATATTATGGTTATGATTTCAATGACCATAAATGAAAAAAGTAAGGACATAGCAATATTGAGGACACTTGGCTTTAGAGAAAAAGATATTACTCAGATATTTTTCCTACAGGGAATGATTAATGCTCTTATGGGTATATTTTTTGGTTTACTGCTTGGTGTTATTGCACTGAAGAATTTAAGTAAGATTGAAAACTTTATAGACCTTGTCTTTGGTTTTGATTTTTTTCCATCGGGTCTTTATTACATTTCAAATATGCCTTATCTGTTAAGGCTGCAGGATATAATTATAATTTCTGTGGTCGCTTTCTTGGTCAGTTTCTTGGCTGCTTATTTACCTTCTATGAAAGCTTCTAAGAAGGATCCCGCATTGATTACAAGGTTTTACAGGAATTAGGAAATCGGATGTATCAACATTTTGAATCACGAATCATCAGATCATTCATACAGTCAAAAAAGAATGACTTTATGTTTTCGCTTATCTCAATTTTAAGTCTTTTAGGGATTAGTTTGGGGGTGGCAGTTATTTTTACAGTTATGTCTGTAATGAATGGATTCCAAACTGAGATAGAAAGAAAAATGCTTGGTCTTATACCTCACGCAACTGTAATGAGTACAAGTGATCGGAGTGATGATGAAAAATTGCACTCTGTATTAAACACCAAAGATTATGTTAAATCGTATTCGGTGTTCATTCATGGAGAGGCGCTTGCCATAAGTGATATAGATTTCGAGGCAATACAGATCAAGTCATTCAATAGGGATTCTAATGTCATTAAGAATAAACTATCAGTGCTTATGTCGTCTGGGAATGCTAACGACCTATTTGAAAGCCCTTTTAATGTTTTAATCGGTAAAGGTCTAGCAGAGAATTTAGACCTACAATTAGGAGATAAGTTAACCATTATGACAGAGGACGATACCTCTCTACCCTTTGGTGCTATTCCTCGTTTAAAAGAATTTAATATTGTAGGCATATTTGAATCTGGAGTTTTTGAACTTGATCGACATTTAGTTTTTTCTTCACTAGAAGACGCAAAACTATTTTTTCAAATCCAAGATGAATTTACTGGTACTGACATCGAGTACTTTGAACCTCAGAAAGCTTCTATTTATACAAGACAGATCTCAATTGAATCTGGTGGTGGGTTTTTAGCTACTGATTGGACTAGGGAGAATCCAAATTTTTTTAGATCATTGGAATTAACCAAGAAAATCATATTTATCGTACTGATTCTAATACTGGGTGTCGCTTGTTTTAATATTGTTTCAACTTTGATTATGCTGACGAGACAGAAACGATCAAACATTGCCGTTCTGCGCTCCATGGGTATAAAGAATAAGTCTCTCTACAAGGTCTTTCTAACGCTTGGATTTTTTCTTGGTTTTCTAGGTTCAATAATAGGAAGTGTTCTAGGCTTTTTGGTGTCCATGAATCTAAGCAGCCTTATTTTAACTATTGAGACTATATTTGATATCAACTTATATCAGCCCGAGATTTATTTCTTAAGTGAGATACCAATAGATATTATTTGGACTGAAGTTTTAGGCATTTGTTTTATTGCGGTTATACTCTCTATGCTATCTGCATTTATTCCTTCTTATAACGCTACAAAGATTAATCCTTCTGAATTATTGAAATTAAACAGATAACAATGGAAAAGATTCTAGAACTAAAAAATATTCATAAGAACTTTCGATTAGGTGAAGATGATATCGAAGTTCTCGATGGCATCGAGATTTCTATTGAACAAGGGGAGACTTTTGCAATTGTTGGACCCTCTGGCAGTGGTAAAACAACTCTACTTCAAATTATTGGCCTTCTAGATTCTCCCACCAGAGGTGAGTTGTATGTAAGAGGGGAGAGTTCTGAAGATCTGAACGATAAGTCAAAAAGTCGATTAAGAAATGAATTTTTTGGCTTTATCTATCAGTTTCACCACCTTATGAATGAATTCACGGCACTGGAAAACACTATGATGCCTCTACTGATTAGAAATCAAACAACCAAGGAGGCCAGTGCAAAGGCACAAGATTTACTAATTAGGATCGGTCTTGAGCACAGAGTAAATCATAAACCTCATGAGTTATCAGGAGGAGAATGTCAGAGGGTAGCAGTGGCCAGGGCTTTAGTCACATCACCAAGCTTAATACTGGCTGATGAACCTACAGGAAATCTTGATCCCGAAACAGCTGACAGGGTTTTCGATAGTTTTCTCGATCTAAACCGATCACTCAACACTAGTCTTATTATGGTTACGCACAACCAAGAATTAGCCAAGAGAATGGATAAAGTTTATGAATTAAATTTTGGAAAATTAATACCGTCTTCCCCTGATAACTAAATGATAGTTTTTAAAACTTCACAAAATCATCATAATCGAAAGACTCGTGACCTTAAGGAGTAACGTATAATTTCCCATAAAATTTATTATGGAACACAGTTATAAAACTTATTTAAGACTTCTTAGCTATGGAAAACCCTATTGGCTAATTTTCTCTATTGGTGTCATCGCTATGCTGGTTTTTGCAGTCACAGATACCGGCTTCGCTTTCCTGATCAAGACCTTAACCGACAGCTTTGCAGGGACTGAGAGTTCATTTGACGTAGATCAAATAAAAGTTTTCTTGCCGCTAGCGGTTATTATTATTTTTTTTGTAAGAGGTATCTCAGGATTCTTCTCAGTTTATAATATTGCATGGATAGGTCGACAGGTTATAAAACTATTAAGAGGCGAGGTTTATAATAAATTTCTTACACTTCCAACTCTATTCTTAGACAGGGAATCTAACGCAGAGCTCCTTTCTAAAGTGACCTATAACATTGAGCAAGTTGCAGAATCTACATCTAATATACTCACTGTTCTGATAAGAGATACGCTAACAATAATTGTTCTAACTGCTTATATGATATTTCTAAGCCCAATGTTGGCTTCAGTAATTTTTATAGTAGCCCCATTGATTGCTCTTTTAGTAAGATTTCTGAGTCAGTTATTCAGGCGTTATTCTGAAAGAATTCAGGATTCTATGGGCGATGTCACTCATGCTATAAAAGAAACCCTTCAGAACCATAGGATTATAAAAATTTTTGATGGCCAAGACTTTGAAAAAGAGCGTTTCTCAGTGGTGAACGAAAACAATAGGAAACACAATATGAAGCTGTTCTCAACTAAAGCTATAGGAGATGCAGTTACTATCTTTTTATCCTCTCTTGGTGTCGCAGGAGTTGTTTATGTGGCCACACTTGATGAGGTAAGAAGCGCCATGACAGTTGGTGATTTCAGTGGCTTCATCACAGCTATGGTTCTCCTTATGACACCTCTTAAAAGACTTACCAATGTTAATGCCATGATACAAAAAGGGATAGCTGCAGCTGGGTCAATATTTTCATTAATCGATGAAAAGGATGAAAGGGATCAAGGGACCACTGAGGCAGAAGGCGTAGCTGGCTCAATTTCATTTCAAGACGTAAATTTTTCTTACGATGATAATAATAGAACCTTAGAAGGAATCAATCTAACAATTAACTCTAATGAAAAATTAGCTATTGTGGGCAAATCAGGGAGCGGAAAAACAACCTTGGTTAATTTAATTCCAAGATTCTATGATATTTCATCAGGGAAGTTGATGATTGACTCAGAGAATATAGAAAATTATTCTCTTAGATCGCTAAGATCCAATATCAGTTTAGTAACCCAAGAAGTTACCTTATTTAACGACACCATATTCAATAATATAGCGTACGGTAAATATTCTGATGATGAGGTAAGAAGAGCAGTCTCTTCTGCGCATATGGATGAATTTATTGATAGTCTTCCCGATGGTTTGAACACAATAGTTGGTGATCAGGGGATCCTGCTTTCAGGAGGGCAGAGACAGAGAATTGCTATCGCTAGAGCATTATTAAAAGATGCGCCAATCCTAATTCTCGATGAAGCTACTTCTGCACTTGATTCTGAGAGTGAACAGCACATACAAAAGGCATTGGACCAACTCATGGAAAACCGCACAACCCTAGTTATTGCGCATCGATTATCAACTATTGAAAATGCAGATAGAATCATAGTTCTATCAAAAGGTCAGATTGTTGAAGAAGGAACACACGAGGAGTTGATAAATAATAATGCTGAATACGCCTCACTTCATCGCCTGCAGTTTAATGATTAATTTCTCTCGGAAATTAGAAGAAGTTTGGTATGGCGATAAGAAACCTTCTTATTTACTTATAATTTTATCTAAGTTTTTTTCTTTGTTAGTTAAAATTCGAACTAAACTTTACACCTCAGAGATTCTAAGTATAGCTAAGGTAGAAGTGCCTGTTATTGTAATCGGAAATATAACAGCAGGTGGAACAGGAAAAACTCCTGTGACACTTTTTTTGTCCCAATGGTTTACTAAAAGTGGAAAGAAAGTAGGAATTATCTCAAGGGGATACAAGGGTATTAAGAGCAGAAATAAACCCCGAATTATCTCAAAAGACGAAACAGCAAAAGATTTTGGTGATGAAGCTGTCTATATGGCTAGAGAATCAAAGGCTCTGGTTTGTGTCTGTAAGGATAAATTGAAAGCAGCAAAACTTCTTGTTAAATCTGGTGCTGAAATCATTATTTCTGACGATGGATTGCAACATTATAGTTTAGCAAGAGACTATGAAATTGCTGTCATCGATTCGTCAAGACTTCTTGGAAATGGCTACTTTCTCCCCGCAGGTCCATTAAGGGAGAGTATAGATCGCTTGAAGAATGTGGATTTAGTTCTTTTTAATGGTCGAACTAAAGCGAAAGAACTTTTACTAGAAGATACCCCAATTCTTCATTTTAATATTAGGAACGATGAATTAGTGGATCTTAATAATGGCAGCAAACATAAATTTGAAGAACTTAAAGTTAATGAGGTTCGAGTATTAGCAGGAATTGGTAACCCTGAAAAATTATATAGAAAGATTGAGGAGCATGGGATGACAGTCAAACCTATAATGACTGAAGACCATGGCATGGTTAATTTAGATGATTATTTTGATGAAAAATGCCCACTTCTTATTACTCCAAAAGATGCTGTTAAATACGATGAGTGTTTCCCTCAAAATACATACCTGCTTCGCCCTGAGATAGAAATAGATACAACCTATCTCACTAAAACTTTTGGTCAATACTTATGAGTTACGCAATAGTAATACCAGCGAGGTATGATTCTAAGAGGCTCCCGGGTAAGGCGCTCAAAAACATCAAAGGAAAGCCAATGATACAGCGGGTGCATGAAGCTGCTCTTAACAGCCAAGCATCGGAGATTATTGTTGCGACAGATTCAGAAAAAATAAAACAAGCTTGTGATCAGTTTGGTGCTAACTGTTTAATGACCAATGAGCAACATCGATCTGGGACAGATAGAGTCAATGAGATAGCCGAAATACTCGATTGGCCCAATGAGCAGATTATTGTAAATCTACAAGGTGATAATGCGTTGATGCCAAGTGAAAATATAGATCAAGTTGCAAACTTATTGATAGACCAACCTCAATATTCTATTGCAACCCTTGCAACAGCTTTCCTATCAAAAGATGAGGAGCAAGACAGAAATGCGGTGAAGGTGTTTTTTAATATTAAAACAAAAGAAGCAATCGCCTTTAAAAGAAATCTTGAACTTATTGAAGATAATTCAATAAATTACCTAAGACATATAGGAATATATGCCTACAAGAGATCGTCTCTGAAACTCTTTAGCAATCATGGCCAATCTTTGGATGAAGAGAAAGAGAAATTAGAGCAGTTGAGAGCTTATATGCTGGGTTTGAAGATTATTGTTGAGGAATCTAGAACTCCACCTGGCCCAGATGTGGATACCCAAGAAGATTTACATCTAGTCAATTCAATCTATGAGAATAAATAAAAGATGAGCGAAGAACCATTACATAAAATCTTATTTGTTTGTATGGGTAATATTTGTAGATCTCCCTCAGCTGAAGGGATTTTATTAAAAAAAGTCCAAGAACGAGGTTTGGAGAATAATTTTCTAATCGACTCATGTGGAACTCATGGTTATCACGAAGGCCAGGGCCCTGACCAACGATCAATAGAAGCAGCTTTGTCACGAGGAATTGACATTAGAAATCAAATATCGAGACTGGTAGTTAATTCTGATTTTGAAAACTTTGATTATATTATTTCAATGGACCATCGTAATGTGGATTCTCTGAAGCAAATATCTGACTCAAAGTATCACGACAAGCTATCTTTATTTTTAGACTATACCGATGATAGTAAATACATCGAAGTGCCAGATCCTTATTATGGTGGAGATGATGGATTTGAACTAGTCCTAGACCTTCTGGATAGGGCTGCTGAAGGACTAATAAGGCATTTAGTAGAAACCTCTTAGCTGAATATTACTTAGGCGGGACTATATCTTCCCAAGGTAAAACTTTTGTGGCATCACTCTTTGTCTTAGAAGCAGTTTTAGCCGGTTCTTTCTTGTTAGTTTTAGGTGTTTCCTTTTTTACTTTTTTATCCACTTTTTTCGGAGCAGCCTTAACTTTTTTATCCACTTTTTTCGGAGCAGCCTTAACTTTTTTATCCACTTTTTTCGGAGCAGCCTTAACTTTTTTCTCGGTAGACTTTCTCTTAGAAGATTTATTAACAGCAGTCTCTTTTGAACTTTGTTTTTCCTTCACCTTTCTTTTATTAGTATCGCTAGATGATCTGGATTTATTTTTAGCTGTTTTTGAAGAATCTGATTTGCCTTTATTGACTCTTCTTTTTGGATTAGTTTTATTTTTCCTTGTTGGATTTTGTTTTGTATTCCTCTTTCTTGACGGATTATTATTTTTCGACCTTTTTTGATTACTTCTGGGTCTTTGTTTTGGTTTAGTTTTCTTCTTAGTTGGTGATTTATCACTAGGGGTCAGCCAAAACTTAATGCGATCAATTATGTTAGGGCCTTTAATCCCTTCAACATCCCATGCTGTTATAGGCTCAAGACCATTTGTAGTTTCAGTCTCAGAAGCTTTGATATTCCTAGCATCATTTTTGTTTTTATTACTATCATTTTTAGCAATATTCCTGCTGCTTATCTCAGTGGTTGTTCCGTCTTCACGAACTCTTTTGATTGTATAATTAACACTCGATGAATCTGGATTAGCAATAAGTGAGATATCGATCTTTTCTCTTTCTTCAATATCTTTTATCCACTGCCTTTTTTCATTTAACAGGTAATTTGCTGCGTCAGAAGGTATATCGGCAATTACGCTCTTTGTTTTTTCTTTTCTTGCTTCTTCTCCGACTACCCTTAAGACAGATAAGGCTAATGATTCTGTGCTTCTAACTTTACCTATTCCACTGCAGTTTCTGCATATTCGATACGCGGAGTCATCAAGGGAAGGGCGCAATCTTTGTCGAGACATTTCCATAAGACCAAATCTTGAGATAAATCCAACTGAAACCCTTGCTCGATCCTGTCTGACAGCAGCTCTAAGGGTATTTTCAACAGTTTTCTGATTTTTATACGGTCTCATATCAATAAAATCTATAACGATTAATCCACCTAAATCCCTCAGCTTGCATTGACGTGCAATTTCTTCCGCCGCTTCAATATTTGTTTGAAGAGCAGTGGCTTCAATATCAGCTGCTTTTGTTGCCTTACCAGAGTTAATATCGATTGCCACTAGAGCTTCTGTGTAATCTATCACAACTGTTCCTCCTGACGGCAAAGACACTTCATTTGAGTAGGCAGATTCTATTTGATTCTCAATTTGGAAACGAGTGAAGAGCGGTGTATCTTCAGTGTAGTGTTTTAGCTTTTTTACATTCTTTGGTGTAACTTGCTTTATGTACTTTTTAGCGTCATCAAAGGTTTCTTTATCATCAATAATGATTTCACCAATATCATCTTCTAGATGATCTCTCATAGCTCGCACAATGAGATTGTTTTCTTGGAAGATCAAAGAAGACGCCTCAACTTTAACAGCTAGCTTCTTTATGGCATCCCATATACCCACAAGATAATTAAGATCCCATTGAAGTTCTATGTCAGATCGACCTACACCTGCTGTCCTAATTATCATGCTACTGCCTTTAGGCATATCCAACTTTGCAAGACTACTAAGTGTTTCTTCTCTTTCTTTGCCTGTTATTTTTCTCGAGATTCCGCCACCTTTAGAGCTATTTGGCATGAGCACAGCAAATCGCCCCGCAAGACTTAAATAAGTTGTTAGAGCTGCTCCTTTAGTGCCCCGTTCTTCTTTAACAACTTGAACCACAATATCCTGACCTTCTTCAAACAAGTTTTTAATATTATGTTTCTCTCCAGGTATCGGTTCGGAAAGATAGTATTCTCTTGAAATCTCTCTGTAGGGCAAAAACCCGTTTCTCTGTGACCCAAAGTCCACAAAAACTGCATCAAGACTAGGCTCAATTCTAGTTATTTTACCTTTATAGATGTTATTTTTTTTACGTGTTACAGACGAAAGCTCTATATCGAGATCATAAAGCTTTTGCCCATCCACCATGGCGACCCTCAACTCTTCTTGTTGAGTCGCATTGATCAGTATCCTTTTCATAGTTACCTCTATATGTAGGCAACAGGATAGAAATATTTTCCTTCGATTGGTTTCTTGGTTATTACCAAGACGTGTCTATTTTTAATCTTAATAAACTTAATGAAACTGTTTTTCTTACCAACAAAGATATCTTCTATCAAATTGTCTTTGTTTAAAAATTCTTACCCATTTTTGGGTTGTTTTGTGGAATCATTTCCACTTTTTTTTAATTAAAAGTGATTATCTTTCTCAAATAATCAATAATCTAGGTGTGGATTATAGCAGAGTTATTTCTCATACAACAACAAACAATTAATTATTCATTAAATATCAATAGTATATGGGCTCTAAAGAAGGTAAAAATAAGTTTTTAATTGACGAAGATTCAATAGATATGAGGCTAGATAACTATCTCCTTAAGCGAATAAAAGATGTTCCTAAGTCAAAGATTTATAAAATTATCAGAAAGGGAGAGGTTAGAGTCAATTCTAAGAGAATAAAGCCTTTGTACAAGTTAAAAAAAGGTGATCTGATTAGAATTCCACCTAATTTAATTTATGATAAAGGCACTAAGAGAAATCCAATAAAGCCAAAAAATCTTGATTGGATTAACGATATTGTTATTCATGAAGATGATGGATTCTTGGTCTTGAATAAACCGAGCAGAATGGCAGTTCATGGGGGAAGTGGCAGCAGTCAAGGTTTAATTGAACTCTTAAGATATCAAAGAGATAATCCAAAAGAAGATTTAGAGCTCGTTCACCGATTAGATAAGGAGACCAGTGGTTGCCTTCTGATCTCAAGAAAAAGATCCAAATTAAGATTGCTGCATCAATATTTCCGAGAAGGGAGTATTGATAAAACCTACCTGGGTTTATTGATGGGGTCTTTTAAGGAAGATAGTTTTATTGTTGATCAACCATTAAGAATTCATACTAAAAACAATTTAAGAAAAGCTATTCCAGACAAGGAGGGGAAAAAGGCAATTACCAAATTTAAATTACTAGAAAAATTTGATGATTGTGCATTATTTGAAATTAAACCCATCACAGGTAAGACTCATCAAATCAGAGCGCATGCGAGCTTCGTTAATAAACCTCTTGCTGGCGATCAAAGATATAATCCTCAACCGGATGTATTGTCACAGAGTGCTGGTTTGAAAAGATTGTTTCTACATGCAACATCTATTTCGTTCCCATCACTTGATGATGCAAAGAGCATCATTACTTTTGAGAGTGATATAGGGGATGAATTAAGCCGGGTTATTTCCAATCTAAGAGATTAGTCTTTTTAATAACCATTGGATTGGTAGGCCTATAATAGCTTCAGGGTCTTCCGTTTCTATCTCATCAACTAATTTCTGGAAAAGTTTTGATTCCATCTTCACCCCGGCAGTGGTATTAAGCTTCTCCTCAGAGTCTAAGTATTCTGTAAGCATTTCATGACTGAAATTTTTGAATATAACTCTTGTGACGTCTATATATGACTCCTCAAGACTCTTATTTTTATGGATTATTGCAATTCCTGTATAGAAAATAACCTCTCCGTTTGAAAAAGCTGTGATCGTTTTATAGGCGTCCTCGTAACTTTTTGGCTTTCCTAGAATATTTCCTTTAAAAGAAGCTACTTGGTCTGATCCTATAACCAAAGCATCAGGTTCACCAACAGATATTTTTCTAGCTTTTGTAAGAGCTAGCCTCAAAGCTAAATCTTTTGCCGATTCTTTTTCTTTGGGTGATTCATCAATATCTGGACTAAGAGTTAGAAAGTTAGGAATATATTTTTTTAATAATCCAGCTCTATATATTGAACTGGAACCAAGAATTATTTGCTCATAATTACTTTTCATTATTGATTAGCAACCTAAAATAAATTTATTGGTAGAATATTGATGAATTATATAGTTGCTTAGATGATGTTTAAACAAATATTGAGTTATAAGGAAATACTCGATTTATCGATAAAAAAAACAAACCTCAGTGAGACGTTTTCTGCCAGTAAGCTTTCTAGAGTTTCTGAACTGCTTGGTGATTCCAGTAGCGATCAATCAAATGTTGTCGAAGTTGATTGCCTATTACTCCAAAATGAAGCCTTGCTACCAGTTCTCAAGGGTAATATAGGTCTTAATTTAGGTTTGAGTTGTCAACGATGCCTTGGGCAATTAAATTGGACAAATAAGATTGCTCTTTATATTGAGTTTGAAGATAGCTTCTCTCAAGAGACAAAGCATCATTCACAAATTGATAAGATAGAGATTGATGGCGAAGGAATCTCAATTGAAAAAATAATAGAAGATGAGATTCTGTCAATTATGCCTATGTCAATAATGCATAAAAGTGTTGAATTATGTGAAAATAACGATACGGTAGGCATGTTTTTGACTACTTCGTCAGATAAGAAAAAAGATGAAACTAAGAATACACCGTTTGCAAACTTATCTGATTTGATTAAAAAGTAAGCATCAGAGACAGTGAGGGAGAGTTAAATGGCAGTACAAAAGAAAAGAAAAACAAGATCAAGACGAGATATGAGACGATCTCAGATTAAGGCTAAGAAGCCAGAGATTTCTAGTGATCAAAATACTGGAGAGGATCATCTCAGGCATAATATTAGTCCCCAAGGCTTCTACCGAGGCAAGCAAGTTATATTAGTAAAAGATAAAACCAGCTCAGAAGACGAAGAAGAGTAGGGTAATCCCATGAACAAATCAGTAACACTTGCTCTCGATGTGATGAGCGGTGAGAACGATCCGCATTCTTCTTTGCAAGCAGCCTTAAAGCTTATTTCAGTCAACGAATCAGTCAATCTTCATTTGATCGGTAATGAAGAGAAGATTAAAGAATACCTTCCTGGGAGAATTGATGACAGGCTTAGCATTCGTCACACAGAAGAAGTTATTACAATGAAAGATTCTCCAATGGATGTTTTAAGAAGAAAGAAAGAATCATCCATGAGATTAGCTGTTGAGATGGTTGCGAATAAAAAGGCGGATGCGTGTATTAGCTCAGGGAACACAGGCGCTCTATTAGCGATTTCGAAACACCTTCTTAAGACTATCCCCAATATCAGTCGCCCCGCCCTTGCTAAATCGATACCCACGATAAAGAGCTTTACCTATATGTTGGATTTAGGGGCTAATTCAAATTGTACAGCTGAACAGCTTCTTGAATTTGCTAAGATGGGCTCGGTCATTGCAAAAGAAATTAAAAACATTAAAGAACCAAGGATTTGTCTTTTGAATATTGGACATGAACGGATTAAGGGGCATGAAGTAATTAAGGAAGCCGCAACCTTGTTAGAAAAATCAGATTTAAATTATATCGGTTTCATTGAAGGCAACTATATTGTTGAAGATTATGCCGATGTCGTCGTTACAGATGGTTTTACAGGCAATATTGCTGTAAAAACAATGGAAGGGAGTATAAACATGCTCAATGGCTTTATAAGTGATGCATTTAATTCTAATCCATACAATAAGATCGCTTCATTTATCGCTAAACCAGCCTTAAATGAGTTTAAAAGTAGAATTGATCCAAGGCGATTCAATGGGGGTTTATTACTTGGTTTAAATGGAGTTGTAGTAAAAAGCCACGGAGCTTCAGATTCATTTGGCTTTTATCATGCGTTGCTTTCAGCGATTGATGAAGTGGAAAAAGATATTATTAAGAAATTAATCTCAGCGTCTTAATGGAGGTGCTTTAATAATGTATTCAAGAATAGAATCTATAGGCAGCTTTTTGCCAGAAAATATCATCACCAACCAAGACCTTGAAAAGCGTGTTGATACTTCTGATGAATGGATTAGAACCCGAACAGGAATCAAGCAAAGATCTATAGCTAATGAAAATCAAGCCACTTCTGATCTTGCCTTAAAAGCTTCACAAGACGCTATAAAAAAGGCTGGAATAAACCCTAAAGAAATTGATCTTATTATTATTGGCACTTGCACGCCAGATGTTGCTACACCTAATGTGGGTGTGATAATTCAAAAAGAATTAGGTTTAAAGAATTGTCCAGCTTTTAGTATTGAGGCTGCATGCAGTGGTTTTATTTATGCTTTAAATATTGCTAATAAGTTTATTATTTCGGGCGAATCTAAATGCGCACTTGTTGTCGGGGCTGAAACACTTTCCAGAATTACTGATTGGAACGATAGAAACACTTGTGTCTTATTTGCAGATGGTGGAGGAGCAGCGATATTAAAACCTTCAGAAACGCCAGGTATTCTTTATTCTGATATTGGAGCAGACGGGGCTTACTCGGATTTGCTCTATGTTCCTTATGGCATCTCTAGAAGGCCTACATCAGAGAAAGATAATGACTATTTTCTTCATATGAAAGGCAATGAGGTGTTTAAAGTAGCTGTTAAAAAATTAGAATCTATTGCTGTTGATGCCATCAAAAGGAATAATTTAACGGTTGAAAAAATTGATTGGTTTGTTCCTCATCAAGCAAATATAAGAATTATCCAAGCAGTTGCCAAGAGATTGAAAATGCCAATGGAAAAAGTAATTGTGACTTTAGATCAGCATGGCAATACATCCGCAGCATCAATACCATTGGCTCTAGATGTGGGCATTACTGACGGAAGAATTAAGAAGGGTGATACTATTCTCCTTCAGAGCTTTGGAGCAGGATTTACATGGGGCACTGCTCTATTACGCTTGTAAGAAGAATGCGACAGTTATTTTTTGGGAGCTTTCTCTGCTAATTCTTCCCAGATCTGATCTGCTGACTTTTCAGTTTCTTGAACCTCTTCTTCAACCTCTTGCTCAACCACTAACTCTTCGTCTAAATCATCAATTTGATCTTTAAAATGGGAGCAACCGACTAAGAATAAAGCTGAGATTAAAGCAATAAATCTTTTATTTTTATTAAGAATTTTCATTAGGCCTCCGTTAATTTTTGCTATTCAGTTATTTTCCACCAAAGATTTAAAAAGAGCAATATTTTAACTTTCTCTGAAAACAATTCTTCCTTTTGATAAATCATAAGGACTAATATCAACGATAACTTTGTCGCCAGTTAGAATTCTTATGTAGTTCTTTCTCATCTTTCCAGATATGTGAGCAGTTATCATATGGCCGTTTTCTAGTTCAACTCTGAAAATAGTATTAGGGAGTGTTTCTTTCACCACTCCGTTCATTTGTATTGCTTCTTCTTTAGCCATTGGGTTTAAGTTTAAACGAATATTAACTTAAATTGTCTAAGTATTTTTCTGCATCTAGGGCTGCCATGCAACCACTTCCAGCTGAAGTAACCGCCTGACGATAGACAGGATCGGCTACATCACCGGCTGCAAAAACACCTTCTATACTGGTTTGTGTTGAATATCGATCAGACGATTTGTCTAAGAGGATATAATTTGTTTGATCCATCTTTAATTGTTTTGAGAAAATTTCTGTATTTGGATTGTGACCAATGGCAATAAATACACCCTTAACTTTGATAGATTTATTTTTATTATTGTTAACACTCTTTACAATAACTTCGTTAACTTCATTACCATCCCCTAACACTTCATCTAAAGTGTGGCTCCAGAGCAAATCGATATTTCCCTTCTCACCTGTTTTTTCAAAAAGTTTGTCTTGTAACATTTTTTCTGCTCGTAACTCATCTCTTCGATGAATTAGTGTTACTTTGCTGGCAATATTTGAAAGATAGATAGATTCTTCAACAGCAACATTACCTCCACCAACTACAACCACATCTTGATCCTTATAAAAGAAACCATCACAAGTAGCGCATGCAGATACCCCTCGTCCTTTATATTTCTCTTCACTATCAAGCCCTAAATACTTTGCTGTAGAGCCTGTTGCAATAATCAATGCATCACAAGTGTATGTCTCGCTTCCTCCGAAGAGTTTATAGGGTTTACTTGACAGATCAGACTTTTCGATATGGTCATAAATTATTTCAGTTTCAAATTTTTCGGCATGCTTCAACATTCTTTCCATTAAGGCTGGACCGAGAAGATCATCGGGGTCTCCAGGCCAGTTTTCAACTTCAGTAGTCGTCATCAGTTGACCTCCAGGCTCAGCACCAGTAATAAGCGTTGGTTTTAAATTTGCTCTTGCAGCATAAACTGCCGCACTGTATCCAGCTGGACCTGCTCCTAGAATTATTAATTTTCTGTGTTTACTTTTTGTCATTTAGAAAAGTGTGTTGTTAGATTTTCCATAAAGAATCATAATATTGCAAACAACAATCAAAAATGAATATTAAAACTATATACTACAAAGTGTTTTAAAGGATTATTATTTCAATCGATAGATTTAAAAAATTAGTCAATAAGATCACAATTCTCAGAGAATCAGTGGCTATAGTTCTGTTTTCTTTATCTTTAATTCTTTTTATCTCCCTGTTTAGTTTTGATCCAAATGATCCAGGTTTTAATACCACAGGCAATAAAGATATTAATAATTTCATTGGCTTAATTGGTGCCTATTTCTCCAGTACTTCATTTGTTTTCTTTGGTGTTGCAAGTTACTTCATTCCACTTTTATTTATTTCGTTTGCCATCTCAGTTATTCAGGGAAAGGAGACAAAGACAAGCAAAGAAATATTAGTTGTCAAGCTGGTAGCTTTTATTCTTATTCTGATAAGCACATGTACTGTCTCATCAATTCATTTCCTAATTGAATGGATGCCTGAGGGCAGTGGAGGCATTTTGGGTTTGATGATTGCCTCATCGTTTATTCAACTCTTAGACGTGATTGGTACGACATTATTGATGTTAGCTCTATGGTTTTCCTTCTTGCCTTTATTCCTGGGTTTTTCTTGGGTAAAAGTCATCGACTTTCTCGGATTATCAGTAATAGATATTTCTAGCTATATTTACTCAACTCTCAAGTCATTAATTTTATACATGAAAGATAATGCTGCTGATAAAAAAGTAAAAAAAGCTGAGACTGAAACAGTCGAGAAGACTATTAAAGATAGACCCAAGAAGGAAAAGAGCGTAAAAAACGCAAAACCAAAAATAGAAAAAGTTATACCGCCTATCGAGGAAGGCAAAAAAGCTTCAAAGGAAAGGCAAACTAAATTATTTGATGAATCCTCCGAGTCCTTGATACCAAGTTTAGACCTTCTTGATGAGGCGAGTAGTGAAAAGTATGGAAACTCAGAAGAATCCTTAGAGGCTTTATCAAGATTACTTGAGTTAAAGCTTAAAGATTTTGGAATTGATGCAACAGTCGAAGAGGTATTGCCGGGCCCGATAGTTACAAGATTTGAAATCAACCCAGCGCCTGGCGTTAAAGTTAATCAAATTAACAATCTTTCAAAAGATTTAGCTAGATCACTTTCTGTTTCAAGTGTCAGAATTGTTGAAGTTATAGAGGGTAAATCATTTATAGGTATAGAAATTCCAAATGAAAAAAGGGCCTTAGTTGTTCTTGGAGAAATACTGAGATCAAAAACTTTCGAAGAAAAGTCTTCTCCGCTATCAATCGCCCTAGGTAAAGACATTGCTGGAAACCCGATTGTTGCAGATTTACAAAAAATGCCTCATTTATTAATTGCAGGAACAACTGGTTCGGGAAAATCAGTGGGTATTAACGCCATGATTATTAGTCTTTTATATAAGTCCACCCCTAAAGACGTGAGAATGATTCTGATCGATCCAAAGATGCTTGAATTATCAGTTTATGGAGGAATTCCTCATCTTTTATGCCCCGTTGTTACTGATATGAGAGAGGCAGCCAATGCTCTTCGTTGGTGCGTTCTGGAAATGGAGAGACGATACAAGCTAATGTCGGCATTAAAGGTCAGAAATCTCAGAGGTATGAATGTGAAAATTGAAGAGGCAATTAAATCAGGTGAACCTATTAAGGATCCGCTCTTCGATATTGATAAAGCATTAAATGAGGGAGAAAGTATAGAACCCCCAGATCTTGAACCATTGCCCAATCTTGTAGTAGTGGTGGACGAGCTAGCTGATATGATGTTAACGGTCGGAAAAAAAGTTGAACAACTTATTTCTCGACTTGCAGCAAAAGCTAGGGCATCAGGCATTCATATGATTATTGCAACCCAGAGACCTTCTGTTGATGTAATCACAGGATTAATAAAAGCAAATATTCCAGCAAGAATTGCCTTTCAGGTTTCAGCTAAAGTAGATTCCAGAACCATTTTAGACCAAATGGGTGCTGAGAACCTATTGGGTAATGGAGATATGCTATATATAGCACCTGCTTCTTCAACCCCACTTAGAGTACATGGTGCTTTTGTTTCAGATGAAGAGGTAAATCGTGTTTCATCGGATCTTCAATCTAAATCCCAGCCAATCTTTATCGACGAGGTTACTACAGCTCAGGGAGGTGAATTTTCATCTGATGATAAAACTTCAGAGAATGGAGACACTGAAACAGATCCTTTGTTTGATGAAGCAGTTAAATTGGTTACCGAATCCAGAAATGCCTCAATTTCATCGGTGCAGAGAAAACTTAGAATTGGCTACAATCGAGCAGCAAGAATAGTCGAAAAGATGGAAGAGATTGGTATTGTTAGCGAACTTGAATCCAATGGCAAGAGAGAGGTTCTCGCTCCACCACCACCAGAAGATTAATCAAACATTTATGGTTTATGATCTCTTAAAGTTCCCTCTGCTATTCATAGTGGTTTTTCCAGGTCTTGCAGCAGGTAATGATTTTGATCCAATCGATTATTTGGAAACGATTGAAACTATTCAAGGCGAATTTATCCAGCGAAGTTTAGATGGGTCGTCGCAAATGCTACAGGAGAGTACAGGCGAGATTTTTATCAAGAAACCGAATCAACTGCTTTGGAAGATGAAGCATCCAAATCAAAAAACTGTCCTTATAGATAAAAATACTATTACTTATTTTGATGCTGATTTAGAGCAAATAGTGATCTCGGATTATCTAGAGGAGAATCAAGTTTCATGGGTAAATTTATTCCTCAATAATTCGGCCATAAATTCCACTTACAGATTTAAAGAGAAGAAATTAAGCAATGGTGAGACACATATTAGTTTTGATGATGTTGAGGGTGATTATAAGAGTATCACGTTCACTTTTAACTCTGGAACGGTTCAAGGGATTAACCTCCTTGATAATAGTGCTAACTCTATAAGCATTGAATTCACTAGATTTGAGATAAATCAGATACTTTCTGATAATTTATTTAATTTTCAATATCCATCTTCTGCAGATGTTATTGACCAGAGAAGATGAGAGAATTCATAGAGTCATTACCTAGATCTACCCAGCATTTTATTACCGTTTTTTTATTATTGTTTGTTGCATTTTTGCATTTTACGAACCTGCCATCAGCTGAAATCAAACCGATCTTTGGCATAGATAAAATCGCACACTTAGTTATATTTTTTACTATTTCTTCATGGTCATGTCTTGTATTTAGTGGAAATAGAATAAGACAATTCGCTATTTTTCTTATCCTTTATGGTCTCTTCTTAGAATTGACACAAATGACACTGATTACTGATAGATACTTTGAATGGATGGACTGGTTTTTTGACGTATTAGGAATATTACTTGGTTTGTTTACTTTCACCAAACGGCTATAATCATTTTTATATATGAGATTCATCGAATAAAACAATGCTTGATCCTAAATTAATTAGAAGTAAAACCAAAAAGGTCGCAGAGAATTTAGCCAAAAGAGACAATGATTTTGATCTTGGAGTTTTTCTTGATTTAGAAGAATCTTCACGCAAGATTCAAACTGAAATAGAAACACTGAGGTCTGAAAAAAACAAGTTGAGCAAACAAATTGGTTCATCTGGTCTAGATGAAACATCAAAACAACAGACCATAGAAAAGGTTAATAAAATTAATGATTCTCTTAAAGCGTCGGAATCAGATTTTGAAAAAATATCACAAGAAGTTAAGAAACTATCTCTGGAGTTACCAAATCTTCTTGATGAATCTGTTCCTAAGGGAAAAGACGAAAATGACAATCTTGAGATTAGAAATTGGGGTGAACCAAAAGAGTTTAATTTTGAGCCTAAAGATCACACAGAATTAGGCGAGAAGAATGGACTGATAGATTTTGAATCAGCATCTAAGATTTCTGGTTCAAGGTTTGCTGTAATGAGTAACGATTATGCTCTCCTTCATCGAGCATTAATTCACTTCATGTTAGATGTTCAGACGAATGAAAACGGTTACATAGAGCATTATGTTCCAAGCATAGTTAAATCCGAATCTTTAGTGGGCACGGGCCAACTTCCTAAATTTGCAGAGGATCAATATAAGATTGAGAACGAAGAAGATTTATATCTCATTCCAACAGCTGAAGTTCCTCTAACAAACTTAATTCGTGAATCTATTATTGATCCTAGTCAACTACCAATGAAAATGGCTGCGCATACCCCATGCTATCGACAAGAAGCTGGATCCTATGGACAAGATACTAGGGGGATGATACGACAACATCAATTTGAGAAAGTCGAACTCGTTCATATCGTTAAACCAGAAGAATCATACGATGCCTTAGAAGAATTGACATCAAACGCAGAATCAATTCTTGTAAAGCTTAATCTACCTTATCGTGTAGTGGTTCTATGTTCATCTGACACGGGATTCTCAGCTGCTAAAACCTATGATATTGAGGTATGGATTCCCTCACAGGAAAAGTATAGGGAAATCTCTTCTTGTAGTAATTGTGAATCTTTTCAGGCCAGAAGAATGAAAGCTAGGTATAAGAATGAAGAGAACGGACAAAATGATTATGTTCATACTTTAAATGGCTCTGGCTTAGCAGTAGGGAGAACATTTATTGCAATCCTTGAAAATTATCAGAATGAAGATGGGTCGGTCACCGTTCCTGAGGCTTTGAGAAAATACATGAATAACAAAGAGATTATTTAATTATTTCTTTTTTGATTCATCTTTAATATGAATATCTCTTTGTGGAAACGGGATAGTAATACCTTCTTTATTAAAGATCTTATTAATTTCAAAGTTTAAGTCGCTGAGGACATCGTATCTTTTCTTAATATCAATAATTCTTACTCTCAGCTGGAAGTCGAGTGAGCTGTCACCAAAACCCATAAACAGAGCCTTAGGTGGAGAAGCTCGGCCGTCAGTGATAACCTGATCGTGATCTGAGGATACCTCTTCAAGTATCTCTTTAACTTTCTCAACATCACTTCCATAAGCAACTCCAATTTCGATAATTATTCGACCATAAGGGTTATGAAGTACCCAATTTGTTACTCGTCCAGATATTAATTCTGAATTTGGTATAAGCATGTCTTGATTATCGAGAGTTTCTACCTCAGTGGCTCTAATGCTAATTTTCTTAACTATGCCCTCTACATCACCAACTGAAACAAAATCGCCAGCCTTTATGGGTCGCTCAAAAAGAAGAATAATACCTGAAATAAAGTTGTTAGCGATTGATTGAAGACCAAAACCTATCCCAACTGAAAGCGCACCTGCAACGACAGCAAGTCCAGTTATATTTACCCCGCCTATTGATAGGCCTACTAATAGAGAAATTGTAAAACCGGTATAACCAACGATTGTAACCAAGGCATCTCTTGCTCCTCTATCCGTTGTGATCTGCCTTAACCATCGTCGATCAATCCATCGTTTAATCCATCCAGTTACAGCAGTTAGGACTGCAAATGCTATTATTCCAGCAATGATATTTGATGGAATGATCCTAATATCACCCATAGGAATACCATCGGTAGCATAGGATGAAATTGTTCCTAGGACCGTTCCAGTAGGATCCCAAGTTCTAAATAAAACTGTGATGAATACAATCCAAAAGACAGCATCGAAGAATAACTGATAAATAGCCAGTCTTGACTTAGCAGTGCTTCTAGTGAGGTTGAAGAAGTTTCTTATTCTTACTCCTGCAACACTTGTGGAGTTATTTACCCATTCGATAGATGATTCGTTTAATTCTAATAGCGACCAAAGAATGTATGCCGACATCAAGGTGATCATAAATCCAGTAAGAACAAAGCTTGATAAGTTATGGAATCCAGATAGTTCGGCTAGAAAACTAATTCCTAAAGCGGAGTACCCAATGAATTTCAAGATGCCATACTGACCATCAGATGTAAAAACTAACGTAACTGAATTAAGTATTGAGATCATGGATATAATCAGGACACCGACAATACCTATTCTCATAAAAGATTGTTCTGAAGCTATATCGCTCGTTAACCAATCGGGACCAAAAACGATGTAACTTAATACTAATATTAAGGTGAGAAAACGAAGTTTTTGCTTAAGTTTCTTCGCTTGTTTGATCTTATTTTCACCTTCAATAGATGCAGGTGAGAAGGAACCGGTAACTAAGTTTATAAAAACGTAAGCTAGTGAAGCCAGGAAAGGACTAAGTGCTAACCTGACTATCCAAGATTCTGAAGGATTGACAGACAAAGTCGTGCTAACAGCTGCAGCTATACCTAAAGACCCAAGTAAAACAGGCGCTTGTACTCGGCCAAACGGCTTAAATAAGGATCTTAAATTAAGAATTAGCTCTCTGTTTAAGCTTTTAAATATATCGTAGTATTGGATTTTTTTAATTTGGTCACCGATAAAGAAACCAAAACTAAAACCTAATATTAGAAATAACACTAGGAAAATCAAACTTTGGGAATTAATTCTTTCGAGTGCATTATCAAGAAACAATTCTGGTAATTGTGAGATTTGATTCGGTAGTGTTGCGATGGCTTCAAGAATATTTGTGCCTTTTTCGCTCAGAAGCTCTGTCGTTAATTCATTAAGTAATTTATTAGAGAGGTCAATAATTCGAGTCGATCTAACTACGGTAAGTGAACAGTTTTTTAGTTTTGCGTCTTCTTTGGTTAGTCTATTTCTAGCATCAGAGAGCCGCTCATAGATCTCTATATCAACTTCCGGATTGATTTGCTCTAAAGCCTCGACTTCTAATTTAAGTGTTTCTACTTGGGGTTCAATTTCATCCACACAACCCAGTGCCTCAGCTCTTAGAGCTACCGATCGCTCTCTAACATCCTTGATATTACGTTCATTGATATCTTGACCATCAAGCGCATCTTGAAGAGTAGAAAGTTCTGTGATTGCATCATTGGCTTCAAATTGTGACTGAACAGGCGCACTAACTGAAAAAATAAATACACTGATCAATATAACCAGAGATTTTATTTGGTGATAGTTTTTCACTGGACTAAGAATCTATTTGATAACTGTCTCATATATATGCAAAATTCTATCATGCAATTCTTTCTGTTATTAAAAAATTTATGAATCGTATATTTGCTATTAGTGGCACTGGGGCTGAGAAAAATCCCGATGTTGAGCCTATTGATATTTTTTGGAGTAAAGCAATAGAGGAAATACCTTCGATTGCTAGGGACCATCAAATACGATCAATCGGTATCGATGAAGAGACTACTGGCTTGATAATTGATTTTATAAAAGGCGGTGAAAAAGTTGGAACCTTTTCTCTTCCATGGATTATGGAGTCAGAAAATCTACCAATGACCAAGAAAGGCATGCCAATCATTCTTTTATCCTATGACGGTAAACCAGAATTGATTGTTCAAGTGACTGAGATAATTGAGACTACCTTTGGACAGATTGATTCTGACGTAACAAGTATTGATGGTCCTCCAGTCAGAGATCCAGAAGTATGGATTCCTTTGCATCGAGATTATTGGAATGGGATCCTTACGGAATACAACAGAGTGTGTTCGGATGACATGCCGGTTATAGTAGAGAAATTTAAATTAGTGTATCCGCTTGAAGGACATTAATAATCATTATTTTTTGTGCAGTCCTCTGATATAATCTTCTTAAAAATTAGGGACAACTATGAATATTTCTGAGTTTTTAAAATCATCTCTTTTAATACTAGCTTGTATTGTCTTAGCGAGATTCGTTCTCCCAGCTAATTTTACACCAATACTAGCAATGGCAGTTTTTATGCCTTTTTTGACTCAGAACAAACCACTACAACTGATTCTTCCTGTTTCTATGTTATTTCTATCTGATTTGATTCTTGGCTTTTATGGACAAACTATGATTTTTGTCTATGGGACAATGATTCTAATAGGTTTTCTATCACGTCTTATGCATAAACAAAATTTCTCATCATTATTAACCTCTGCTGTAGCAAGTGTTTTTATTTGGCATATAGTGGTAAATTTTGGGGTCTATATTAACGGCCTTGGCACGACGACACTAGCTCAAACCTATGTCTTAGCTATCCCTTTTGATTTAAGATTAATGGCTAGCACAGTGATTTTCTCAGGCGTGTTTTTTGCGGGATGGCAAATGGCTCAAAAATATCTGCCTCTTAGTCAGGATCATTAAATCCCTTATATTCTTTCTCCCAAGAGCTTACCGTAAGTAAGCGCTGGTGTTACTCCCATACCATTGACGTAAGCGTTACCTGAAGTTGAACCAAAGCCAATAACTTCACCGATAGCATAAAGATTTTTAATTGACTCTCCTGATGGTTTTGTAACTTCAAAATTTCCGTTAACACCCAGTCCAGCAAATGAACATAAACTCCACCCACTCATTCTTATTGAATAGAATGGACCTTTAACCAGAGGTAAGGGACGATGCTGTCTGCCAAATTCATCTGCACGATTATTGTTGAGATTGTTGTTGTATTCCTGAACGGTCAATTCAAGATTTCTAGGGTGTAAGCCAGATTTTATAGCGAGATCTCTTATACTGTTTGCGCTTTTAAACATGGAGTGATTATTCGATTCATCCATGATTCTTTTATTTGGCCAGTCGTAGATTATCTCAGGCATTTCATCGAGCATTCTTTGATCGACGATAGTCCAATGTCTATGAGCAGGTTGTTCACCAATTCGATGTTCGATGTGATCAACACTTTCATGATCTTCCTTTACAAATCTTTTACCCTGTGAGTTGACTAGAATTTCCCAAGGCAATCTTTCCATGACATTTCTTGCTACACCGTAGGGTGTTGAGGGTACTTTGTCATCAGAGAGGATCATTCCATACAAAGGTGAGTATTTCTCTCCACCTCTAAGATAACCGCCAACCGATTGGCCCAGAATTAATCCTGCGCCTTGACTTTGGGGGTAGGCCATTTGACAGTATAGTGGCACTCCATGTAACTCTTCATAAAGCCTAGGGTTTGAAGCGCATCCTCCAGAGGCGAGAATAACTTTTTCACCTCTGTACTCAAGAATATTGCCCAGGTTATTTTCAACAACCACACCTTTGATCTCTCCGTCGGAAGACTGGATAAGATCATTCGCACTGGTTTCTAGAAGGATTGTAATAGAACCATTATTAATCTCTTGTTCTACTATTGGTTTTATAGCATTTAAGATTGCAATACCACCACCCCATGGGCTGGTGGTACCCTTGGGCCCCTGCTGATATCTAGCAACTGAAAAGGCATCATGAGCCATTTTTTTAACGGGATGATTCTCAAAGATAGTGTAACCGTTCTTTGCAAGCCAATTGATGGTCGGTCCAGCATGATCCACTAGGATTCTGGTAAGAACTGGATCAGAGGTATTGTTATTAATTCTCATAATGTCGTCATAATGTTGATCGGGAGAATCTTTAATACCTTTTCTTTCTTGGAAAACTGTGCCGGCACCTGAAATTTGACCTGTTGAGACAAATAAAGTGCCACCGATCACTGAGGCTTTCTCAATAACTAAAACTTTAAGGCCACGTTTAGCAGCAAAGATGGCTGCTGGCAATCCGGCTGTTCCTCCACCAATAACTATTACATCCCAATGATCATTAGCTAAGGCTGCTTGATAGGGGTAGGGCAGAACAGCAGCAGATAATAGCCCTGTGCTGTATTTGAGAAATTCTCGTTTAGTTAATCGAGGGTTGCTCAATGATGTCATTGTTTGTCTCTAATTCGATATTAGGTTCATCGGCGATTATAGCAACAACCTTTTTTTCTTTGTAGTCAATAAAAATAGGCGAAGACCATGCTCTATGTCCACCAGGACCAAGACATTGTTCTGTGTAATCGAGTCGGTAATCAGCATGGCAAGGCTCAACTGAGATCGGATTACCTTCATTGTCAAACTTTGTTCTTAAATTACCGCCATTAACTAAAGGCGTATCTTCCTCAATAACTCTTGCGTAATAAAGAGTATCCCTTGAATTAGCTTCAAATTCATCATCACTAAACTCTACAGTGCATTCAAGACTGTCAGGATCGCATAGGAAGCTTTTCCAAACATCTTCAATGAGATTGATAGGGTCTTCATCAGAATTGATCTGAGGCTTAATACGAATGATTTCAATTCGTTCTATGCGGTACCGATCATCAGACGGGTTATAACATTCATTATCAGCCATTTTTTCCAGTCGTCTGACTGTTAAAGCTTCCTTAACATAATCAGGACATCCTGGAAGTTGCTTAAAAGATCCCATGGCTTTTACTCTAAAGGTTGGATTTTCAGATTGTTGAGTTACAGAACCCATCGGTAAATCACCATCTTCATTCAATAAATCAAACCAGACTAGGATTCTATGACCAGTGGTTGCAAATACCTCTTTTCGTTTCATGGCTTGCCAAATTGAATCTCGATCACGACCTTCCGAATGGACTGCCATTAATCCACCAAGAGTGAAAAAACTCATTTGTCGTTCAGTATCAATGATGGTTGCTCCTGTGAGTTGGTTGAGTTCCTCTATTGTTCTTAACCTAGCGACTCTTTTTTCGGCAGATACAGGGTTTATCATTTTTCTCCATGCTTTACTGGCGGCTCCTGTGGATTCGGTTGCATTATCTCTTAATAACTGTTTAAACCCATGACCAGCTCGAGACGAATGAGTATCACTGGAGCCAATAAACCCCCAACGAAATCGATCTTTATCATCGCCATATCCTTCATTTCTCAAGGCTAGTGCGTATTGCACAGATTTTTTTGGTCTGTAATTGAAAGCTGGTAAGTAGGTGTTTCTAGCTTGCCCGGCATCAAGCCAAGATTGATTATCAGCTCCAAAGAGTACTCTAATGCCTGATGCTCCAGGGAACTTATTAAATTCATCTCTAGTTTTTGTTGCAAGATCAGCACAAATTGATTCTGATTTCCCTTCATCTAGGCAGAGTTGTTTCATAATCACTCCCGCTTGATAACACGAAGGCAGATAATTTGATGTGGGTTCAGGGCAACTAATGTTGCCATTTTCATCAGTGTTAACTTCTAAGAAATCATAGAATTGTTCAGAATTGCCGTGACCTGAATAGATCTCAACGACGCTGTTATAATCTGGTCTAATGTTCTTTGAAGTTCTTGTATATTCTTTCCAAGTTGATGCTTGAGGCGTGTAAAAGCCCCAGGTCGTACCGTGTGGAATCACTTCTGCATTAAAACCCCAGTCATCAAGTTTCGCATACAATTCACCTGGGGTATCTGCAGTTTCGTAACAGTCTTCTGGAAGATAATTTGAAGGGATTCCTTTTTCACAATTAGGCGTAGCTTGAATAAGATCTAGATAGTCTATAAAAGAAAAGTAATATTCACTATTCAATGGATCCATAAGGTACATGTCTCTATTTACATCAGCTAATTGGGTTCTAAGAAGATTGGACACAGCTCCTCCAGAAGCAATAGGCCGATCTGGAATCATGCCTTCTTTATAATCTTTAAACATCACATTATGATGACCGTAGTGTGTTTCAGGGGTAGCTCCTGCTTGAGTCCATTCCCAACCAATAAAAGCCACAAGGTCAGGGTTGTTCTCATCACCAGAAACAGCATTACATTGACGCACGCTATCCACCTGATCTTTCCATGTTCTTGGTGTGTAAGATTCTGCATGATCGGTTAAGACATAGAAATCAAGCTGGGAAATAAATCGAGCATAATCACATGCAAAAGCTGGTGGGAATGCTCCCCTTGAACCATACATCATCGGCAATGACATATAGAAAGCATCCATAGAATAGGTGGTATGAACGTGTGTATCACCCCAAAGAATTTGTTTTTCTTTTGCTAAAGAGTCTATGGGTCTTGTTTTATTGGTTATAGTTTCTTCAGTAAAGGGATTCGTTCTAAAATTATCACTTAATGATTGCGGTGAGATTATATAGAGTGCAATGGCTAAAGGTATGGAAATTATCAATACAATTAGAATTAATGATCTCAAAAATTTTCTCATCTATTCACTCCCCATATAATTCTTATCTTTATATAAAAGATCTTGTAATAAACCAATATAGACCAATTGCTAATAAGATAGAAGATAGCACAGATCTAATTTCAATGAAGTGGTTTTGATTTGGTTCTTTGCTTATCAATAAAAAAGCTGGCCAGAGGAAAGCGAGCACAAGAATCTGACCTAATTCAACTCCAATATTAAAGCCAAATAAGGCTATTAGGAAGTTGGATTTGATGATTTCAATCTCGCTTAGGACATTAGCAAAACCAAACCCATGAATCGTTCCAAATATCGCAGCTAAAGCTGGTCGATACCTAGTGGAGGTATCCTCATCTTCCATTAACGTTAAGACACTTATTACTAAAAGGGCAATACCAATGATTAACAATGTATTGCTTAAAAACGATGTGAAGATAGACAATATAAGAGCAAATCCAATAAATACTATGATCAGTTCTCTTAACCTCTTTAATTCTCTAATCGGAAGTCTGATTGCTTCTATACTTGCTATCACTATTGTTAAACCTATGAGAGATTCAATGACCTGCATTTTAGGAATTATTAGATTGGATGCTGCCAAAAACAAAGTAACACTGTGGCCAATAGTAAACCCAGTGGCAGCAAGTACTAGTTGCTTAAGGCTGGTGCATAACAATAGCAAGACCAGAAGAAAAACCAAATGATCTAAACCGCTTAGGATATGAAAAAAACCTAAATTAATGTAGTCGGAAAACATTTCCTTGAATCCCTGATTGGCGATCTCTGTTTGATTAGAAATCAAGTTAATGGATTTGTTTTTCTGGTTGATAATAACGGTCCTATGACTCATCTTTTCATCTTTAATAGTTGCGTAATGAGTGTGCCCTGGTGCTATTGGAAAGAAGCTATCGATTCTAATGTTTAGAAGGTTTATGTTCTCTAATCTATAGGTATGCTCGGTGCCGATGGTTCCCTGTTCGGTTCTTATGGGTTTAGATTCAACCAATTCTAATTCAGGGGTCGGTACGATTGAGTTTGATAAATGTTTTTGCAAACTGGCATTTAGATCAGGATATAAGAGTTTATATTCATCTAATTTTGTTACTTCCCTGGCAGGGACTGTAAATGTCATTATTATTTCAGATTCTGTAATTAACCAGTTTGAGTAGGAAACACTTCTGGTGTGAGCGAACACATTTTGTGATATGGAGCTTATTAAACCAAAGATAATAAAACCGAAGAGATATGTTCTTGGTAAGCGAATCATTAATCTAGGTTGCTGTTTATCTTAATATCTGCCCTTAGCGTTAAATCTTTGAGTAGACTAGAGAGAATTTCGTCTCTTGATCGTCTTCTATATTCTTGTATAACGATCTCTTTAATGTCCTCGAATTCAAATACTTGTTTTTCTTTTTTATCAATTAAAGCCACGATGCTATAGCCTGGAGCTGTTCTTATTGGAGCGCTTACTTCACTTATTTGCAGTTCTTTAGCTATTGTTGCGAGATTTGGACCAATTAGGCGGGGCAGAGTCATTATAGGTATATAACCATTTGGTAGATCCCATTTACTAATGCTGTCTATGTTATTAAAAACTGAGGCTTCATCTTTTTGATCATCCCAAATAATTTTGGCTTTGTTCGCATCGTCTATATTTTCGGAGTTAAAGATAATAATTCTAACTTGTTCGTCGATCGAGAAAATTGCCTGATGATTTTCATAAAACTCTTTAAGGGTATTATCATCTGGTATCAACGTGTTGGATTGTTCGACAATGGAATCAACTACAGAGCGGACTATTGTTTTTCTAATATTGTCATCAACGTTTATAAACCCATTTTCGAAGGCATGTTGAACCAATAATTCTTCTTCGATGATTCGATCAAGAGCTAATCTTTCATCCTTTTCAGTTATTGCCTCTCTTCGGTCGCTTGCTATGAGGCTTATTGCGGTATTCAATTTCTGTTGGTCAATGACCACCCCATTAACTGTAGCTGCTATATGATCTGGTAACTCATTATAATTTTCGTTACTTTCAATTATAGACCCAATAGCTATAATCGCTCCTAGTAAACTAGAGAAGAGCAATAGTTTTGATTGTAAACTCATTTTCTATCTAACCTTTAATACATATGAAATAATATTACGATGCAAAAAACACTAAAAGTATACAAAAGACTAGCTCAATTTCCTTTAGGGAAGAGAATTTTCAGTAAAATGGTATGTGTTTTAACACCATATTTTTCCTCTATAAGACCAGTTATAACAGAACTCGATCATGGATATTGTTCCGTCTCAATGAGAAAGAGAAGGGCGGTTACTAATCATATTAAAACCGTGCATGCAATTGCGATGTGCAACATGGCTGAATTATCAGGTGGATTGTTAACTGAGGTTTCTCTTCCTGATAACACAAGATGGTTGCCATCAGGAATGTCAGTTCAATATTTAAAAAAAGCTAAAACAGATCTTGTGGCAGTTGCAGATGGAAGAAATATTAATTGGGAAGAAGAGGGCGATAAGATTGTTCCTGTTGAGATAAAGGATATTAATGATGAAGTTGTTTTTACTGCACAAATTAATATGAATGTAAAAAAACTGTAGTACGGTAGATTTTATGAACGACATCAAGACTTTATTTCCTTATGCATCTGATGCAAAGCTGGTTACAGAAGATATGTGTGACATTAACGGTCATATGAATGTGGCTTATTACCTAGAGGCCTATGACACCTATTCCAGAGCATTGTTTGAGGAGATAGGGTATAGCAAAGAGTATTTTGATGAAGGCTTCTCATGTTTTGCTATTGAAGACAGCTTGAGGTATCTAAAAGAGTTTCTTTTGGGCGAAAAGATATACCCTAGATTTAGGATTCATGATTACAACAATAAGCTTATTCATATTGTCGGCGTTTTATTAAATTCTAACGATGAGCTTTCCTCTATCTCTGAAACCATAGTTGCACACGTGGATATGAAGACCAGAAGAACAGTAGACATGCCTGAAACCCTTATAAATCAAACGCAAAAATTTTCTGAAGATCACAGTCAGTTTGGTGATCTTAATTTTGAGCTTAGATTGAAAATAAAAAAGTAATCTTTAGGAGAGACAATGAAAAAGCAAATAATAGGTTTCTACTTTCTTGTTTTCATGGTGAACCTGCATGCCAGTGAATTAATAGAAGTTAATCAATCCTCATTAGATCAAATTAAATCTATGGAATATGAAGCTTATGATTCAGGATATGCAGAATGGCAGGCAAGTGATATCGAGCTTTTTTTAAGTGAAGATGAGAATTTTAGTGTTGGGGTTTGGAAGGCAAAAGCTGGCCAAGAAGTTATGGACTCACCATATCCTTATAATACTTGGATGCTGATCAAGGAAGGTGAAATTGAAACAGTCAATTCATCTGGAGAGAAGAATATATTTAGGAAAGATGAAGGCTTCATGACCCCTAAGGGCTGGACAGGAACATTTAGCATCACCAAGGATTTAGTGATTATTTATATTTATGACGGTCTGAGTCAAACAGAGAACGATGAATCAATGGATTTAAACAAGGTTGCTGGAAATATTTATAACAATGAGAGTATTTTTAAGACGCTATCAACTAAAGAATATTCTAGCGAAAACGAAGATCAACTTCGTGCTAAAGAGGCGCTTAGTTTTACCAATAAAGATGAATCATTTCAGATTGGTCTTTGGGAAGCAGAAGTAGGCCAAGTCCCTGCTGCATGGGCTTATGATGAGTTTATGCATGTGTTAAAAGGACGTATAAAGATGACCGACAGCTCAGGGTCGACATTGGTGATTGGTCCTAATGAAGGTGTTATAGTTCCCACAGGTTGGGAAGGTGAGTTTTCAGTTCAAGAATCAGTGGTTAAGATCTGGGTAATCTACGACAATTCTAATTAATCTCTTCGCCTAGTCTTCTCGCTCTCTCAAGCTTAGTTTTTTCTTCCTTAGGTAGATAATAACAAGCTCCAATTAAGGCTAATGTCGTTATGGATAAAACCGACAAACCTGAGGCCAGAGCATTTCTTAATGCTTCTGCTTCCGAGAGCCCATTGGTGAAATAAATATCACTTAACTTACCCACACAATACGGACCTAGCGCTAGACCTAACATGCTTACCATTAAGATATAAAAAGCACCAGCGACTCCTCTCATTCTTGGCATAACTAGATCTGAAGCTGTTGCTGGCGCTATACCAACCCACATCGGTGTAGCTATTTGGAAAAAGGCGTAATAAAAATAAGAAAGATATAAATTTTCCTCATATAGGAATGCTATTCCAGAAGGGATAGCTATGACTATTACCGCAAAGCCGACAAATAACCTCCCGTTAATATGTTTTTCCCTCAGTTTATCTCCAATCACACCGCCTGCAATGACCCCAGCTGTCCCGAAGAAAGCAGTCATTAACCCAAGAATTGTTGCAACTTCTGCTTCGTTAATGCCATGATTACGCATATAAAATGCTGGCCCAAAAGCCGCCATAGAGTAGGTCACAAATGAGATAAACGGGAAGCCTATTGTCGAGAGGATAAATGCCTTTGACCCGAAGATCATTTCAAATGTAACCGGCTCCCTAATCTGCAGACTTTGAATCCAGCAAGTTAATATATAAGCTCCCAGACCAAAAGCAGTCCACTGGACTAAATCCCCTGTTATTTGAGTAAGTTGGAAGCACATTAGAAAGATAAGTGAGCCAAAGAGGATATTAATGAATAAAGGTTTTAGAGGTTTTTCTGAATACAAGATCCCAAATGGAGAAATACCTATAAATTCTTTAAACATCATTTTAAACGGATGTTTTTCTTCAGGTGTCTCTATGCCTTCGCTGCCGCCTCTTTTAGGTTCAACAATTCGCCAGGTAAAGAAAGATAAAATTACCCCAGGTAGTCCCACTATCATGAAAGCTGCTTGCCAACCTTTAAGTCCAAACGGAGCAATTGTTGGGTCCGGATATGCATTGGTCCATAATTGTAGAATCCAGCCACCTAAAAATAGTCCAATTCCTGCTCCTAAGTACACGCCACTGGAATAAATTGAGAGTATGGTCGATCTCACTTTTGGAGAAAAATAATCAGATAAGATTGAATATGATGCAGGACTAGCGCTCGATTCTCCTATTCCGACACCAACTCTATAAATCGAGAGAGCAGTGAATGATTTTGCTGTACCTGAAAGTGCAGTCATTATACTCCAGGTAGCTAAACCAATACTGAGTAAGTTTTTTCTTGACCAAACATCAGCAAGCTTGCCGAGTGGAATGCCAAAAATTGAATAAAAGACAGCAAATGCAGTTCCAAATAAAAAACCCAAATCACTGTCTGAAATACCTAAGTCTGCTTTTATATCTTCAGCAAGCACTGAGAGAATCTGCCGATCAACAAAATTAAACACATAGACAATTACCAAGAGAATCAATGCTCTCTTTGCAGATTTGCCACCTACCTCAGGGTATTTTTTTTCATTCATGCTTTTAGAACTAATTATGTAAACTAAACATTGTATAAAAAGGAGTGTCAGATGAACACAAAGAACAGGAAAATATGGGATGAAAACAAAATAGGTATTGAACAGCAGTTCCATGATTGGTATCACGATGACTTAACTTCAGAAGAGGTCGGAAAAAGACTGTCAGAAATGTATAAGGATTATTGTGTTTGGAAAACCTCCAAACAAAAAGCTTTTGGCGATAGTTTCAAAAAGTTAGAACAAGGCGATTAATCCATAGAATTATGCTGAAATTGCCCGAACACTATAAAACGTTAGAGGAGACTCTTGAGGCATCTATAAAAATCCTTGAGGATGCCATTGAAAATAGACGTAATTTATTTCATACACCCGTTCTTTCTACATTCTCAGATTCAAAAATTAATAGTAGAGTCATTGTTTTGAGAGGATTTGATCCTGAGAAAAGAACCTTAAGAATTCACACAGATTCACGTTCAAGAAAAATTAAAGATGTTTCAGAAAATTCAGATGCAACATTACTTGGTTATGACCCAGGATTAAAGATTCAATTAAAACTTCATGGATCTATAGATACCCATTACCAAGATAACATAGCTGATTTAGCTTGGAGGGACTCACAAGAGATGTCTAAGGTTTGTTACTCAATTTCAGAATCACCAGGAAAAGAGATCGATGATCCAGGAAAGTATGATGTTGATTCTGAGAATATAAATCTAAACGAGGGGTATAAAAATTTTGCCGTTATTAACTTCCATTTCAACTCACTAGAATTCTTATATTTAAGAAGCTCTGGACATCGAAGATCCATACATGTTTGGGAAACAGAGGAATTAAGATCTAACTGGATGGTTCCATAATATTACTGTTTCAAAAACTCACTTCACACTATAATATGATCATTCCAAGGTATTGGAGAGGTGGCAGAGCGGTCGAATGCGGCGGTCTTGAAAACCGTTGATGGTTAATAGCTATCCGGGGGTTCGAATCC